>Ga0081540_1000571_pt1 | contig 35645 bp, 20 predicted proteins | sample TabmetS2T1R1_FD_71024 | JGI IMG/M metagenome (GOLD analysis project Ga0081540, IMG submission 71024) | Tabebuia heterophylla rhizosphere microbial communities from the University of Puerto Rico - S2T1R1 | ecosystem: Host-associated > Plants > Roots > Rhizosphere ...
CCCCAGATCGACTTCACGGCCGCCCCGGCCGACGCCGTGGAGGCCATCGCGATCGCGCCTGCCAGGCAGAGTGCTAGGAGGATGCGTCGCACGCGGGACTAGGGCGCTGAGGCGTAGGCGTCGAAGGACTGCTTGCGTGCCCCATTGGCGCTCATCAACCCCCACGCCGCTCCGACCTGCCCGTTATCGGGCTCGTCCTCGAGCTGGTACCAGGCGAGCGCTTTCACGTACTTGAGCCTTTTCACCATGCGATAGGCGGCTGAGATGTAGGAGGCCTGCTGGGCCGGACTCACGTGGAATCCGCCGAAAAGATTGGGACTTGCCTCGGACAGCACCGTCCACTCCGACAGCCAGAGCCGCGGCACCTTCACCTTCTTGGACTTGCGCGCCTTCTTTCCCTTGCCCTTGGTTCGCAAACCATAGGCGCGCTGTATCTCGCGGTAGAGCGTGTCGACATCGTTCAGGCCGCGGAACTTGCCGATCGGCTTCTTCTTGATGTTGGGGAAGCGGCCGTCGAACGGATTGTGCCCCCAGAGGTCCATCCGCGGGGGCCGTGCCTTCTTGCCCTTGCCGACCTTCAGCCACCTGACGAAGTCGGGGGTCGAGACGGCGCCGCCGCCGTTCAGGGTCATGCCACCGATCACGATGTTCGCCCGGCTCGCCTGCTTCAGCGCGGTGTAGGCGAGGTCGAGCAGCTTCGCGTAGGTGCGTGGGCCGACACGGCTGTTCGGCGGCATCGGCTGGAAGTTGATGCCGTAGCTCGGCTCGCCCCAGACCTCCCAGCGGTGGATCGACGGGTAGCGCCTGCTGATCGCGTACATGAAGTCCGCGTAGTCCCGGAGGTTGGTCGGCACCCAGGCGCGGGGGCGTCCGCCGTTCGCCCAGGAGGGCGTCCCCTGAACGAGAACGGCGAGGCTGATCCCGTACTGGGCCGCCTGCTGGACGTCGTAGTCGGCGAAGCTGGGCCAGTCGTAGGCGGGGTCGTTGGGGTCCCGTGGGTTCGCCGGCCGCGAAGTCGCGACCGTGTCCCACGGGATCTGGAACTGGTAGTTCTGTGCGCCCAGCTGCTTGTAAATGGGGAAGGCCGAGCAGGGGGCGGGTCCCGTGGGACAGTTGACGTTTCCCACGGGGAAGGTCGACGGCCCCCAGATAGATTTTTCGGCAGCACCTGCCGCCGGAGCTGGGGCGAGGATTACGAGGAGGAGTGTGGCCGAGAGGCCACAGAGGACGCTGAGCCGACGCATGCAGTCGCAGAACAATAGAGACGGGTTTGAGTTGCGGTGCAGGTAGCGATCCTGCTCCACAAAACAGTTGTCCACGACGGTCGCGTGCTGCGCGAGGCGCGGGCCCTGGCCGATGCCGGACACGATGTGGTGATCGTCCATCTGCCGACCGAAGACGATCCGCCGGTCGCCGGCCTCCGGCTGCGCTCCGCGACCCCGCCCAAGTGGACGCGGCGCCTGCCGCGAACGCTGTGGCGGATCATCGCCCTCGGCTCGATCGCGCTCGGGGCACGGGCCGAGCGGCCGGACGTCGTCCACGCCAACGACATCGCGACCCTGATCCCCGGCTACCTCGCCGCTCGGTTGAGCGGGGCCGCGCTCGTCTACGACACTCACGAGTACGCCGTCGGCGTGCCCTACAGGAAGGCCGTCTGGGCCTGGCTGGCCGCGACGATCGAGCGCCTCCTGATCGGCCGTTGCGACGGGGTGATCACGGTCTCCGACGGCATCGCCGAGCGGCTCCAGCAGCGCTACGGGTTGACCGAGCGGCCGGTCGTGGTCCGCAACGTGCCGGACCTGCCGGCCCCCGCGGCCGGGATCGCCCCCGACCTGCGGCGGCAGATGGACATCGGTGACGCTCCGCTGGTCCTGCACCAGGGCGCGGTCGCCGACGGGAGGGGCGGCGCGAATCTCGTCCGGGCCGTGGCGGGCATGGACTCGGCACACCTCCTCTTCCTCGGGGCGGACGGCGCCTTCGCGGACGGGCTGCGCGAGCTCGGCCGCGGGGTGGGCATCGACGGCCGCCTCCACTTTCACCCGCCGGTTCCCCTGGCCGAGCTCCTCTCCTACACGACGCAGGCGGATGTCGGCGTCTCCCTCCTCGAGGACACCTGCGACAACCACCGGCTGGCTCTGCCCAACAAGCTCTTCGAGTATCTGGCCGCGGACCTGCCGGTGGTGGTCAGCGACCTCCCCGAGATGAGCCGCCTCGTCGGCGAAAGGGAGGTCGGCTGGACGACCGACCCGGGCGATCCCGCCGACATCGCCCGCGTGCTGGGACTCGCCCTCGAAGAGCGGGACGATCCCGCCCTGCACGAGCGGGTCCGAGCGGCGGCAGCCGAGCTCAACTGGGCACACGAGCGCTCCCGGCTGACCGGTCTCTACACCACCCTCGCCGAGCGCCGGGGCGAGGGTTGAGGCGCCTGGCCTCGAGGGTCCGCGGCCTCGCCGAGCTCGTCCGGCGCGGCGGCCTCCGCCATCCCTTCGCGATGGCGGCCTACGCCCGCGGCCGCAGGGCGCGGCTACGGGGCCATCCAGGGAGAGCCGTGCCCTCCCTGGAATGGGCGCATGCGCACGATCCCGAGATCGGCCTCTACGGGCTCCAGCTCGCGATCGCCCTGCGCGAGTCCGGTGACTCTGATGAGGCGGCGGAGGTCCTCCGCGGGCTCGCCGGGCGGCTCAACGCAGGCGACCCGCAGACACTGGGAATGGCGGGGGTCGAGATGGCCAAGCTGGGGATGCGCGAGGAGGCCCTGGCGGCCGTGGGGGAGCTGGAGGCGGGGCCCGACCACCTGGCCTGGGCCGCCCTGATCCAGGCGACGCTGGGCGACGTCGGGGCGGTCAGGGACCTGGTCAGCGCCGCCGGCGAGCTGACGCCCGAGCTCTGGCTCGGACGCCAGCAGCTTGCGTCGGCGCTGGACCAGGCGGGCGAGCCGAGCCGGGCGCTGGAGATCGTCCGTGGAGGAAGCCCGGCGCAGCAGGAGCGGATCGCGGCGACGCTTCGCACCTACGATCCGTCCTGGTTGCCGCGACTCGAAGGGCGGCGCACCTGGGATCACGGCGGGGACCGGATCCTCTATCTGCTCGAGTCGTCGCTGCCCTACACCCCGTCCGGCTACGGCTACCGCTCCCGTGACCTGCTGCGAGCGCTTCGGGAGGCGGGGCTGCAGCCGCAGGTGGCCACCCGGATCGGCTTCCCGTCGAGTCGGGGGATCATGGGAGCGCCGGATGAGGAGACTGTCGACGGCGTCCCCCACCACCGCCTCAACCTGCCCGGCGTCAGCAAGTACACGGGGATCCCGCTCGACGAGCGCCTTCAGCGCAACGCCGAGTGGCTGCTCGACCTCGCCGGCCGAATCGAGCCGGCGGCCATCATCGCCGGGACCCCGCATCTGAACGGGCTGCTTGCTCTGAGCCTGCGGGAGGCGACCGGGACGCCGGTGATCTACGACGTCCGGGGCTTCCCCGAGATGACCTGGGCGACGCGCCCGGGCGGTGCGGGCAGCGAGGTCTACTGGAGACGCCGGGAGGCCGAGACCCGGTGCGCGGCGGAGGCGGACGCCGTGATCACCACCAGCGAGACGATGCGCGAGGAGCTGGCCTCGCGGGGAGTGAGCCGTGACCGGATCACGATCGTGCCGCAGATCGTGGACCTGGAGGCCTACGCGCCGCGGGATCGCGAGCAGGATCTGGCCCGCTCCTACGGGATCGACGGGAGCTTCGCGGTCGGCACCATCTCGTCGCTCGTCGACTACGAGGGGATCGACGTGCTCCTGCGGGCGGTCGCCCTCGCCCGCGCCGCGGGCCGGAACGTCACCGCCCTGGTGGTGGGGGACGGGAAGGCCCGACCGGCGCTGGAGGCCCTGGCGGCCGAGCTGCAGCTGGGGCCCGCCGCCGTCTTCGCAGGCCGGGTCGAACAGGCGCAGGTGCCCGAGCACTACTCGCTGCTCGACGTCTTCGCGCTGCCCCGCGCCGATCTGCAGGTATGCCGCTCCGTCACCCCGCTCAAGCCGTTCGAGGCCCTGGCGACGGGGACCCCGATCCTGGTCAGCGACCTGCCGGCCCTGACCGAGGTCGTTGAGGCCTCCGGCGGGGGGCGCACGGTGGAGCCGGGATCGCCGGAGGATCTGGCGGCCGCGATCCTGGAGCTCGAGGGAGACCGCGGAGAGGTCGAGCGCCTGGCGGCCGCGGGCCGCCGGTACGCAGTGGCCACGGATGACCGCTCGCGCGCGGCGGAGTCGCTCCACGCGAGCTTGGAGGCTGTCTCTACCCTGGCCCGGCCTTGACCCTTCCACTCTTCGCCAGCCGGGCCGCCATCGAGCCGCTGCTGCCCGAGATCGCGGAACGGCAGCGGGCTGTGCTGGAGAGCGGCCGCTACATCCTCGGACCCGAGGTCGAGGAGTTCGAGTCGCAGTTCGCCGAGTTCACCGATTCGGAGCACTGCGTCGGGCTCGCCAACGGCACCGACGCGCTCGAGATCGGCCTGCGCGCTCTGGGCGTCGGGCCCGGCGACGAGGTGGTGATTCCGGCCTTCACCTTCTTCGCCACTGCCGAGGCAGTGGTGAGGATCGGCGCCACGCCCGTCTTCTGCGACGTCGATCGGGAGACCTGGTGCATGACCGCGGCCACGGCGGAGCCCGCGATCGGCAAGCGCACGCGGGCGTTCATTCCGGTCCACATCTTCGGCAACCCGGCTCCGATCACGGAGCTGCGTGAGCTCGCGGAGTGGCGAGGGATCAGGGTGCTGGAGGATGCGGCCCAGGCGCATGGGGCGCAGTTCTCGGGCAAGCCCGTCGGTGCCCTCGGAGACGCCGCCGCATTCAGCTTCTTCCCGTCGAAGAACCTCGGCGGCTTCGGGGACGGCGGCGCCCTGACCACGTCGGACGCGGACGTGGCGGCCAAGGCTCGCCTGCTGCGGCTGCGCGGCTCGCGCGACAAGCGCACCTTCTGGGAGGTGGGCTACAACTCCCGCCTCGACGAGCTCCAGGCGGCTGGGCTGCGCGTCCTGCTTCCTCACCTTCCCGGCTGGGTCGAGGCGCGGAGAAGGGCGGCCGCCGCCTACCTCGACGCCGGGCTCGCCGATCTGGCAGGAGTCCAGCGCGAGACACCCGACGCTCGGGCGGCCTGGCACATTTTCGCGATCGCCTCAGCTGAGCGAGACCGCATCGAGACGGCGCTGGCGGAGGCCGCCATCGAGGCCCGCCCGTACTACGAGACCCCTCTCTACCGTCAGCCCGCGCTCGAGGCCTGGGCCCCCGCGGAGCCGCTGGCCGAGACCGAGCGGATCTGCTCCGAGGTGCTCGCGCTGCCGATGGGCGCCGCGCTGCCGGAGGGCGCCCCCGCGGAGGTCGTCGCCGCCATCCGCGGAGCCGGCTCGAGCCGTTAGGGCGGGTTTTCCTGACCGGCGGAGTTCCAGAGCTCGACCGCCTCCTCAATGCGATCTGCGGGAAAGGCGGCCACCAGCCGAGAGCTGAAGCGCCGTTGTTCCACCACCCAAACCAGGTTGCCCCCGAGAGATTCCTGTCGTGCCCAAAGCGCCGCATCGGTAAAGGAGTCGAACTCTTCCTCCTCCCACTCTCCGTCGATTGCGATGCGGAACGTCGCCACCAGTTACGACCATACGTAGGGAGGGGCCAGGGAATGGGGGAGAAAAGGCCCTAAGAAGACGAATCGCCGGCTACCGCCAGCGCTCGAGCAGCTCGTCTTCCCGCACGTCCCGCAGCTCCCGGGCGGGGACCCCGGCCACCACCTTACGGGCCGGGACGTCCTCGAGCACGACCGCACCCGCTCCCACCACCGCCTCCTCGCCGATCTCGACGCCGGGGAGGATCACCGAGCCGCCGCCGATGCGGCAGGCGCGCCGGAGGATCGGCCCCTCCGGGCCGCGACCGGGGTCGTGGCGCCCCATCGTCGCGTCGTTGGTCAGCACCACCCCGGGGCCCAGGAAGGCGTCGTCCTCGATCGAGGTGCCCGCGGTGACGTAGCAATTGCTCTGAATCTTGACCCGGGCGCCGATCGTGACGTCGTTGTCAACGGCGCTTCCGCGCCCGACCACTGACTCCGCGCCGACCGTGGCGCGTTCGCGCACCTGTGCCTGGTCGCCGATCACGGCGGCCTCGCCGATCTCGGCGCCGGCGCTGATCACCGCTCCCGCGCAGACGGAGACGTCCTGCTCGAGGCTGGCCGGAGCGGGCGGCTCCGTCGGGGCGGTGGAGTGCCTGCCGAGGATCGGCGGCTTCCCGATCACCGCGCAGTCGCCGATGACGCAGCCGGTTCCGATTCGCGTCCTCTCGTGGACGACCACGTTGCCACCCAGCTCGACCGCCTCACCGATCAGCGCTCCCTCGCCGACGAGCAGGCCCGGGGCCAGCCCGGAGGGCTCGAGCGGCGTCACTGGCCGGCGTGGATCCCTGGCCTGCTGACGCGGAACTCGTCCTCGACCGAAACCGGGACGGGGGCGCCCTCCCGGTCGAGGGAGGCCTGAAGCGCCTCCAGGACGGTGACGACCCTGACGCCGGCGACGCCGTCCGTGTGGGGGCGCTCGCCGGTCCGCAGGCACTCGATGAAGTGCGCGCATTCGAGTCGCAGCGGCTCGGTGTTCAGGACCATCGGGCTGTGGACCGGCCCAGAGCGGGTGATGTACTCGCCGTAGGTGTCGGAGAGCGACGCGAAGCTGTTGTCCCAGATCGAGAGCTTGCGCTCCAGCGCCATGTCGTCGAGGGTCGCCATCCGCTCGGAGCCGACGACGGTGATGCGGCGCACCTTGTGCGGGTCGAGCCAGGAGAGGTGCAGGTGGGTTACGAGGCCGGTGTCGAAGCGGATGTGCGCGAAGACCACGTCCTCGACGCCCTCACGCATGAAGGCCTCGCCTCGCGCCGAGACCTCGACCGGCGCCCCGTCGGCGAGTTCGAGCAGCACGGAGACGTCGTGCGCGCCCAGGCTCCAGAGGGCGTTCTCGTCCGTGCGGAGCTTGCCGAGGTTGAGTCGCTGCGAGTGGACGTAGTGGATCCTGCCGAGCTCGCCGCGGCCGATCAGGTCGGCGAGCTGGCGAACGCCGGGGTGGTAGCAGAGCAGGTGGCCGACCATCAGGACCAGATCTCGCTCCTGGGCCAGCTGGACGACGCGCTTGGCGGAAGCGACGTCCTGGGCCAGCGGCTTCTCCACGAAGCAGTTCTTGCCGGCCACGAGCACGCGTTCGGCCAGCGCGGCATGGGTCGATCCCGGCGTCGCCACGACGACGGCCGAGAGATCCGGGTCCGTCAGCAGGTCCTCGAGGTCGGAGGTGAAGCGCGCCTGGGGGTAGGCCGACTCCCAGTGCGAGCGCTTGGACTCGTCGAGCTCGCAGCACCAGGCGAGCTCGCAGCTCTCGAGCGTGGCGAGGTTCCGGGCGAGATTCGGTCCCCAGTACCCCATGCCGACTATGCCTACCCGTACCGGCACCCTGGGACAAGCATACGGACGCTGCGCCGGAGCAGGTGAGCTTTGCAATCCGCGGCTCAGCCGAGCCATTCGGCGACGGCGGCCGCCACCCGCTCCCCGGCCTCGCCCGCGCCGTAGATCTCCGCGGCCGGCGAGCCGTCGCCCGCCACGGGGAGCTCGCCGAGGGCTTCCGGCAGGGCCTCAGCCCGCAGGCCGATCAGGCGGTTCCAGCCGGCCTCGACCGTCTCGACCCACTCGGTCTCGTCCCGCATCGTGAGGCAGGGGACGGAGGCGAGGAAGGCCTCCTTCTGGAGGCCGCCCGAGTCGGTGAGCACTGCGCGTGCCGCGCGCACGAGGCGGGTCATGTCGAGGTAGCCGAGCGGCTCGGTGGTCGTTATCCCGCGCCGGCCGAGCCCCTCCAGCGAGCCGGCCGACTCCAGACGGGCCCGGGTGCGGGGGTGGACAGGGAAGACGACCGGCGCGATCCCCGCCGCTGCCTCCAGCACGGCGATGAGCCGCGCGAGGCGCTCCGGCTGGTCGACGTTGGCGGGGCGATGGGCGCTGGCGACGAAGAACCCCCGCGGCTCGAGGCCGAGACGCTCGAGGATCCGTGAGCTCTCGTCGGCGACCGGGCCCATCCTCAGCGCCACGTCCGCCATCACGTCGCCGGTCTGGACCGCGCGCTCACCCAGGCCCTCCCGGCGGAGATTCGCCGTCGCCGCCTCGGTGGGGGAGAGCAGGAGCTTCCCGAGCGAGTCCGCCACCAGCCGGTTCACCTCCTCCGGCATCGCGCGATTGCCCGAGCGCATCCCGGCCTCGACATGCGCGAGCGGCACGCTCGACTTCGCTGCCACCAGGGCGCCGCCCAGGGTCGAGTTCGTGTCGCCGTAGACGAGCAGCGCGTCCGGGCGGGTCTCCTCCACCAGCGGCTCGAGCCGGGTGAGGATGGCGGCGGTCTGCTCGGCGTGGGTGCCGGAGCCCACCTCGAGCTCGTGATCGGGCCGTGGCGGGTCGAGCTCCTCGAAGAAGACATCAGAGAGCTCCGGGTCGTAGTGCTGACCGGTGTGGACGAGGACCTCGTCCAGGCGCTCGCGAAGCCGGCCCGAGACCGCCGCGGCCTTGACGAACTGCGGGCGGTTCCCGACAACGGTCAGGACTCGCGGGCTCACGAATCGCTCACTTCACCTCGGCGCCGTCGCGCTCCGCGTTGAGCTCGTCCCAGAAGCCCCGCGGGAGCTTCCGGAGGCTCTCCAGGGTTCGCTCGAGCGTGTGGAGCTCTCCGGCGTCGACCTCGTTCGAGAGCAGCGTGCGCGAGATCGCGTCGCGCTCCGCGACCGCCATCTCGGAGAAGAGGAACTCCCCGATGCGTTCGTCGTGGTCGGTGGCCCCGTCTATCCCCGCGACCCGCCGCAGGGAGCGGACGAGCCGGGCCGATATCTCGGCGGGATCGGTGTCGGGCTCGCTCGCGGCGATCGTGTCCAGTCCCCAGCCGCCCACCGTCGCGAGCTCGAGGTCCGCCAGCTCCTGATCGTCGAGTCCCCGAAGTCGCCGCTCCGTCGCGGGATCGTCGCGGCGCCTGGAGAGCGCCTGGCGCAGGACGACCCGGATCTGATGCCGCTGATCGGGAGTGATCACGCCGGTGATGCTGAGCAGCACCGGATAGAGAATCAGGGCCAGGAACTCGACCAGCGGTTGCCAGTCGCCGGCCAGCGAGCCGGCGCTCCGTGCGAGCACCAGGCAGCCGCCGGCGATCGCGATGCCGCCGGCGATGCGCGGATAGTCGATCGCCACGGGCCTCGGTCCGTGCTGCGAGAGCCAGGTGAGGCCCAGCGCGGCGAAGAGGAATCCGCCGATCACGGAGAGGGCTGCGCCGGTCGCGCCGAGCCAGGGGATCAGCAGGAAGGCGAGGCCGATGAACACGGCCGCCGAGACGATCGCGGAGGCGACGTAGTAGGAGCGCTTGTGTGGGAACCGCGAGACCCTGTACACCGCGACCAGCAGGCCGTGGGCCAGGAAGGCGCCGCCCAGGAGGGGGACGAGCGGCGCCGCATCCGCGTACGAAGAGGGTGCGATTCGCACCAGGCCGTCGGCCGTCACGGTCAGGCCGATGATCAGGAACATCCCCCCGAGCACGAAGTAGGTGAGCATCGTCCCGCCGATCACCTCGCGGCTGTGCTCCTTCTCGGCTGCTCTGAAGGTGAGTGTGCGCGCGAGCGGCGTCCAGGCCATGAACAGGGCCGAGCTGAAGTAGTGGATGAAGGACGCGATTCGGCCGGCCAGCCGATACAGCCCGACGTCAGCGTCGCTGGCGAACTTCGAGAGCGCGTAGAGGTCGACGTTCTGGGCGATCCAGAACGAGGCGACCACGGGGATGAAGATCGCTCCCCGTCGCAGGATCATCTTCAGGTCGCCGCGGTCGAACGCGAGCTCGTAGCTCTTGTGGGTCGCGAGCATGACGATGGGCAGGGCGGCGGCGCTGCCGATCGCGGTTCCCGCGATGGCGCCGGTGACGCCGTGGCCGCTGGCGACGAACGCGATCGTGAAGCCGATCACCAGGACCGGCCTCACCAGGCTGAAGCCGACGTAGGCATAGGGGCGCCGCTCGAGGCGGAGCACGTTGGTCGTGAACCGCCACAGCGCTCCAGCCGCGCCCGAGGCGGCGGCGATCAGGATCAGGTTGCCGTCGGAGGAATCGCCGAGGAGCAGGTTGGCGAATTGCGAGGAGAAGAGGGCGATCACAGCCGTGCCAACGCCGCAGATCAGGAGGGTGACGATCAGCCCGGTGCCCAGGCCCCTGCGCTTGTCCCGGGCGCCGGCCATGTCCTCGTCGTCGGCGTCCTCGTCACCGGTCGCGCCGAACACCCACATGAAGGTCCCCTGGAGGGTGCCGAGGTTGTAGAGGATCGTCGTCAGGGCAGCGAAGAAGAGGAGGAGAGCGAGCTGCCCGTACTCGCTCGGGCTCAGGTAGTGGGTGACGACGACGACCTGGACGACCGCCATCAGGAAGCCGAAGAAGGCGCCGCTGGTGTAGAGGCCGGTGTCGCGGGTCAGGCGCGCGCCGAGGACGCCTGCCCAGCCGCCCTCCGGCGGTGTCGCGCCGGTGCTCGGTGTGGCACCGCCCGAGGGAGTCATCTCGGCCGCCTGGCGATCAGGTGCTGGAAGCGGGCGACGGGGCGCATGAAGGACGGCCACCGGCGCTCCCTGGGCGACACGTTGTGGATCTCCTCGAAGCCCGCCCGGCGAAGCTCCCGAGCGGCCTCGGGTCCCGAGGTGAGCCGGACGAACGAGCGCTCCCTGCCGAGCCGCCGGGCGGCGGACACCGCCTGCTCCGGCGGCAGCAGCTGGATCAGCGGAAGGCCGGTGAACTGGTCACGGGCGCTCCAGCGATTGGCGTTCCGGATCAGCAGCAGGCCCCCGGGGCGGAGGACCCGAAGGCTCTCCGAAAGGGCGGCTCGACGGTCCTCTCTGGGAACCACGTAACAGAGGCTGGTGTTCGCGATCACCAGGTCGAAGGATCGGTCCGGCAGGTCCAGGTTCTCCATTCGGCCGCGCCGGAACTCGGCATCCAGGCCGTGCTCGGCCGCAACCGATCGGCCCACCTCGAAGCGATCCTCCTTCAGATCAACGCCCATAACGCTCGCGCCCTGTGCAGCGAAGAATGCGGTCAGTGCCCCAAAACCGCAACCCAGGTCCAGCACGCGTAGACCGGTGATCGACTCCAATCCCCCGTGGTCCCGCAGGATCTCGACCAGCGGCGAGCCGCGCCGCTCGACGAATCCCGAGTTCGTCTCCACGGTGTTGTGTGCCGTCGGCCCACTGACCTCCTCGCCGCGCTCGTCGTAGAAGGCGAGCACCTCACGCCGCAGTGACTCGGCGATGGGGGTGAAGTCGGATGAGGTCAACGTGGCGGCTGGTCGGACCCGGTGTGAATGGGCCTGCCCGCCGTCGGCAGTTCCGGGCGCGACCCTCGCGGCAGCGCGCCGCGGAGGATCCGGTCGAGCCAGAGGGCGGCCCCGGACGTCCAGTTGTTGGGGTGGGTGAGGCAGAGAATCGGCGAGTCGCCGGCGGCGAGCAGCCTCTCGGGATCGGTGCCGTCCTTCCACCCGCCCTCGGCGGTGGTGCGATCGGTCAGCCAATGGGCGATGCCGCGGCCCCGCATGGCCTCGTTGCCATCGAACTCGATTCCGTACAGGGAGCAGTCCTCGCCGCGGAGAAGCTCGGCGTTGAGCACGCCGGGCACGCGCGAATCACCGTGGGGGACGGCGCTCCGGATCGGACCGAATATCCGCTCGAAGGCCGCGATCTCCTCCCGCAGCTCCTCGCGGCTCGACGACAGAGCCTGCTCGCTCTCGGGGTCGCCGCCTTCGAGCGCACGGCGGGTCAGGGTCTCGTAGTGAAGGCCGACCTCGAAGCCCCGATCCCTGAGATCGGCGACGACGGTCGGGTGGGCGGTCCGCCAGCGGAAGTACCAGGAGGAGCGCACCCCGAGGTCGGATTCGATCTCGGCCATGGTCAGGGCCGAGCGGGGATGCTGGTCGACGTCGTGCCGCATGATCATCACCCGTTCCTCGTCCTCCGGGGAGCCGTTCCGCACCCATTGCTCGAGGGGCACCAGCGCGTAGCCGTGGTCCTGCGCCGAGGCGAGGAAGCGCCTGTATTCGGACCAGCGGCTCCGCGAGAAGGTGCGCGAGAGCCGCGGCCGCACGCGATTGGGCGATGACTCCATCTTGGCTAGCCGCGATGGGCTGCGGCGAGCGCCTCAGTGTAGGTGGCCCCCAACAGGCTGGATTCGCGCTCCCAGCTGAGCTCTCCGGCCGCCTCGGCGACGGCTGCGCGTAGCTCCCGGTTGCGTTCCGGACGCATCAGCTCGGCGAGCTTGGCGGCGACATCGGACGGGTCGTCAGGCCTCGCGAGCAGCCCCACCCCCCGCTCGGCGACGAACGCGCCCATCACCGGCAGGTCGCTGACGAGGATCGGCACACCGGCGAGCACGTACTCGAAGAGCTTGTTGGGGAGGCTGAGCTCGTAGCTCAGGCAGGCGGGCTGGATCAGGGCCAGACCGCCGAGGGCGCCGCGGAGGGAGTCGATGACGCGTCCTGGGGCCACCGAGCCGGCGAACTCGACCCGGTCGGCGACACCTTCGGCGGCGGCGAGACGCTCGAGCTCGGCCCGGTAGGAGGCTCCAGCCGGCCCGAGGAGGCGCAGGCGCGCACCGGGCGTGCGGGCGAGTGCCTTGATGGAGACTTCGATCCCCCGGTTGCGGGTCACCGCGCCGACGTAGACGAAGCCGGACTCCGCCTCCCGGGCATCGCCGGTGGCGCCGGATGAGTCCAGGCCGGGGATGTTGCGGATCACCGCGGGCGGAGTGACGTGGTAGCGGCGGGCGATCACCTCGGCGTATCCCGGGCTCGCCGTAATGGTGCGGTGGGCGCAGCGCACGAAGAGGGCCTCGCAAGCCAGCAGCCACCAGCGGGGCTCGGGACGGAGGTTGCGATCGGGCCAGAGCTCGTGGGCGTCGTAGACGACGGCCGTTCCTCCCATCAGCCGCGCCGCCACACCCACCCACATGGTGTTGTAGTCGTTGCAGTGGAGCAGGATGGGGCGCTCCCGTCGGACGAGTGCGATCGCCTGCCGGTAGTAGTCGAGGGTGCGCAGCCAGCGGTGGATTCGGACGACGAGCCCGCGCAGCGATCCCCCGGCGGAGACAGGCGAGTCCGCCCCTGGCGACGGCGTAGCGGAGACTCCGGCAGTCCGCTTCTCTGAGCGCCCGCCCAGCAGCGAGCCGATCCAGCTGAGCGGCGAGCGGGGGTCGAGTCGGGTGATGGGGGTGCCTTCCACGACCGTCTCGGTGCGCGGTTCGTCCTCGGAGACCACGGCCACCACATCGGGCCGCAGCCCGAGCGACCGGAGGGTCGCCGCCTCCCGCAGGACGCGCGAATCGTGCGTGGCGGTGTTCCTGACCAGGATCAGGGCCCGGCCAGAACCCCAATTCGAACGATTGCGCCCGCTGATCTCCCTAATTACAGTGTCATCCATAGCTGGGTACGTCAGTTTGGGCGTCCGCCTGGCAGCGGCACCATTGGGGGGTGCGGCTTTGACCGGACGCCAAAGAGAGAGCGCCGAATCACGAGGCTAATACTTCGCAGTTTTTTCTCCGATTCCTAATTCCGAGGGTGCTAACACGCGTCCGATTCAGGAATCAGCTTTGACTCGCTACGACTACGACATAGGCGTCCTGTCCGACTTCCGCTTTCCAGGCGGCACGTCGGCGAGCCTCGCCGAAGAGATCCGCGCCCAGTCGAGCGCCGGCTACACGACCGGGCTGATCCCGGCGCGCGCCGCCAACCTGAAGCGCCGCCGCGGCTTCAACAACAAGATCGTCAGCGCGGTGCAGGCAGGACAGGCCGAGCTGGTCGCTCCCGACGCGGAGATCAACGTGCGGCTGCTGGTCATTCGCCAGCCGTCGATCTTCGTCGAGGACCCGGAGCCGACACCGAGGGTCAAGGCCGACAAGGTTCTGATGGTCGTCAACCAGATCCACAGCAATGGCGACGGGCCCGAGGCATACGCGCAGGGCCTGGCGGAGACGCGCGACAGGCTGCGCGCCCTGTTCGGCGATCAGATCATGTGGGCGCCGATCGGGCCGATCGTGCGCAGCGCCCTCACCAGGACGCGCGTGCCCCTGGAGATGCCCCAGGGCGACTGGCACAACGTGCTCAACGCGGACGAGTGGTGGATTCCCAGAAATGAGTTCGTCGAGGGCAGGCCGGTGATCGGAAGGCATGCCCGACCCACCTGGAAGAAGTGGCCCACATCGCCCGAGGACATCCTCGCCGCCTACCCGGATGACGACCGCTTCGGGGTCAAGATCCTGGGCGGAGGGGAGGTGGCTGCCAAGATCCTCGGACATGTCCCCGACAATTGGACGCTCTATCCGTTCAACGTCATGCACCCGAGGCGTTTCCTCGGCGAAATCGACTTCCAGGTCTACTACCACCACCCCGGCGAACCGGAGGCGTTCGGCCGGACCATCGCGGAGTCACTGGCGAGCGGTACTCCCACCATCGTCTCGCCCGACTTCCGCGCGCTCTTCGAGGACGCCGGCATCTACGCGCACCCCACCGAGGTGCAGGGGATCGTCAACGAGCTCTACTCCGACCCGAATGCCTACCAGGAGCGCGCCGCGTACGGCCACGCCTTCATCAAGGAGCGCTTCGGTCACGAGGTGCACAAGCAGCGGGTGCGCGACTTGATCGGGGAGCCGACGAGCACCCCTCGCGCCCCGCGGCGGGGCCAGCCCCGCCGGACCCTCCTCTTCTTCACCAGCAACGGGGCCGGCATGGGCCACCTGACCCGGATGATGGCGATCGCGCGTCGCCTGCCCGACACGATCCGGCCGATCTTCGCGACCCTCTCCACGGGGATGCAGGTGGTCCGCGAGGCCGGCTACTTCTGCGAGTACATCCCGCGGGCACCCGGCCACAAGCCGAGCGAGTGGAACGCCTTCCTCGAGCAGCGCCTGACCGAGATCATTCGCCGCTACGACGTCGATTCGCTGATCTTTGACGGCACCGTGCCGTTCCAGGGCCTGATCGCGGCGAAGGAGGCCACCGGGGTCCCCGGGACGTGGTGCCGCCGCGCGATGTGGCAGCAGGGCAAGAGCGAGAAGATCCCGCGGCGGTCGAAGCACTTCGAGCTGGTGCTCGAGCCGGGCGAGTTCGCCGCGGACTACGACCAGGGAGCCACCGTCGCCCACCGCGAGGAGGCGCTGCGTGTCGGCCCGATCCTGCTGCTCGACGAGTCGGAGGTGCTCGACCGTGCGACGGCGAGGCGCGAGCTCGATCTCTCCGACGACAAGCTCGCGGTCCTGGTCGGCCTCGGGGCCGGCAACGACGAGGACACGGCCTCGCCCACCCGGGTCGCGGTCGAGAATCTGCTGAAGCACCCCGAGATCGAGGTCGTGGTCGCGGAGTGGGTGATCCAGCGCGCCGCGTTCGACCTGCCCGACCGGGTGAAGCCGATCAAGACCTATCCGATCAGCCGGCTGCTCCGGGCCTTCGACTTCGCCTTCAGCGCCTCCGGCTACAACTCCTACCACGAGCACATCGGCTTCGGCGTCCCCACCATCTTCCTGCCCACCGAGACCCAGCTGGACGACCAGCCCGCCCGCGCGCGCTACGCGGAGGCCGTCGGAGTTGGGCTCTGCGTCGACCCGTTCAGCGAATCCGGCGTCGAGCGCCGGGTCGAGGTGATGCTCCAAGAGGACTCCCGCAAGGAGATGCACGACCGCTGCCGCGAGCTCTTCCCCGGCAACGGGGCCGAGGATGCGATGAATGCGGTCGAGCAGCTCGTCATGGCCCCAGCGAACGGAGGCGTGTCGTCATGAAGACCCCCTGGCGGATGCTGCGCAGCATCTCCACTGACCTCGAGCGGCTGACGCTGCTGACCGAGGAGCTGCAGACGATGCGCGAGTCCGAGGAGCGGCTGCGCTCCGAGATGAAGGAGCAGCAGGAGGCCGCCGAGGAGCGCGAGGCCGACCTCAACAAGAAGGTCAAGGACCTGACGAAGGCTCGCAACAAGGCGCGCGCCGAGCGCGACAAGGTCTCGACTCAGCTGGAGAGCCTGCAGAGCTCCCAGTCCTTCAAGATCGGCCACGCGATCGTCCAGGTCGCCCGCTTCCCGATGTCCGCCATCCGCAGCCTGCGGCGCGGCGCCAGGCGCCTGCTGCCCTCTGGCCGCCAGGCGCCCCAGCTGGAGAGCGCGGAGGCGAAGGCCCGCAAGAAGAAGACCGGCGACGCCAAGCCCAAGCAGCTTCCCAAGCCCAAGCCGAAGCCGAAGGAAGAGACCGGGCCCAAGCTCACGATCCCGGCCGAGACCCCGTTCATGGGCCCGCTCAACGAGGGGTACTCCACGACGATGTTCCTGGTCTGGGGGTTCACGGGGGACGACCTCGCGAACCTGATCTCAGACGTGGCCCGGCTGCAGATGATGAAGCGGGACTTCAACCCGCTGTTCGTCACCGACGCCGACACCTGGGCCCCGTTCCAGGAGCACGGCTACTGGTTCGAGTACATACCGCCGGCCGACGAGTGGATGGAGCACAACCCGGACACCGGCTGGTCCGAGTTCGTCGCGGAGCGAGTCGACTCGATCGTCGCCACCTACGCGCCCGACCGGATCGTGGTCTACGAGGACACGAACAAGCGTGAGGCGCTGAGGCGCGGTGTCCTCAACGGAGTCGTCGCCACTCGCCGGATCCCGGTCGATGAGTCCACGAAGGCCGTTCTTCCCCCGGTCGCTTCGACGGCCAAGCCCGTCACCGCGAACGGCGACAAGAACTCGGCCGCATCTACGAAATCTCCTCCGGCCTGATCTTCGCCAGCCGGTCCCGGTAGCGCGCCTCCCACATCGACATCAGGGACAGCGCCCTCACGAGGTGCGCCGACTTCGACCTGTCGAGGATCTCCCTGATGCGGTCGGTCGATTCGAGGAGCGCCGGGTCGACCTCGTCACGCAGGGGGGTCGACTGGAGCCTCTCGGCGAAGCCCTCGAGGGCGCCCTTCTTGATCTCCCTGTTCCCGGTCGGCTGGTCCGGCGTCTCCTCCTCGTCGTTGGTGGACGGGAGACCTCCCGCCTTCGGGTTGACCTCGCCGAGAATCTGCCGGTAGAGGTCGCCGCCGGCCTTGCGCTCGGGTGCGATCGCGAGCGCCGCACGGGCGGCGCGGTCGTCGGTGAATGGAGTCAGCACGGCGGCCTCGGCCCCGAGGATCGAGGTGGGGGCGAGGGCGATTCCGCGGACCGTCCTCGTCCGATACGCCGTCAGTGAGAGCTGGGCCGGGGATCCAGCCAGGGCACGCGCCTCCCGCTGCCAGGCCCGCAGGGCGAGCTTCGTCATCGGCTTCGTGATCCGCTCTGAGAGGAGCTCGGACATCGACCCCGAGTTCGACAGTTGCTCCCAGAGGAGGGCCAGCCTCTCGCGCCGGGTCTGCGCCGCGAGCATCTGGTCGGTGACGAAGTGGCCCTTGACGAAGATGCCGCCGGCCAGCCCGTCGAGCAGCACATGTGAGCCCCTGTGGAGGCGCCGGGCCATCGGCATGAACCAGCCGTGGTGGGTGGTCTGGTAGTCGCACCGGAGGGCAACCTTCTCGTGATCCCCCCAGAAGCTCCTGCCACGGGCGATCTGCGTCACCGGGATCCCGAGCGCCTTGGCGACCTCGCGGGCATACGGCGTCTCGTCGCTGCCTCGGTGGGTCGACTTCAGCGTCCAGGCGGAGACCTTCAGGTCGTCCCTCTCGGTGGCGAGCATCAGCAGCAGCCGCGAGTCCCAGCCGCCGCTGAGCGGACAGACAAGCGGCCCCGCCGGCACCTCGCCGATCGACTCCCGGAGGCTCGCGACCAGGGCCTGGCCGGTCCCTTCGGCGCTGTCGAGGCCGACCTCCGCCCAAGGCCAGGGCGGCGACAGCCGGCGCGGTCCGAGACCGGGCCGGTGCCTGAGGGTGCTGAAGGGAGGCAGCCGGCGAACCTCGAGGAAGGGCGTCCGGTCGCCGAGCGGTGCGGTCATCAGAAAGATCCCGGCCCACGCCTCCCAGTCGATCGTCAGCCGGCGCTCGGGCGGACCGGACATCACCAGGGGGTCGATGCGCGAGGCGAAGTAGGTGGCGTCCCCGTCCCGGAGGTAGTAGATCGGGGCGACCCCCGCGACGCTCGAGTGCAGATAGCGGGCCTCTCCGTCGAGCACCAGCCCGCAGCAGGAGAGCCGCTGGGCGGCGTCCTTCCAGGAGGTCGCGTCCTCCCCGGCTGCCATTCCCTCGCTCCAGCCGAGGCCCCGGGCCCTGCGTCCCGCCCAGCAAACCGGCTCCCGGTCGAGCAGAAGGGCCGAACGTTCGTCCTCGTGCACGATCTCGAGCGGGGGTTGCAGCCTGCCGAAGGCCTTCCGGAGGCGCTCGAGCCGCTCCGGGTCGAAGTTTCCGAGCGCGCCGCAGACGACCGGATTCGCAGTCACCCCGCCGAATTCGGGCATCGCCCTACGCTCCGGCCCCGGCGCCCCGAAGAGCCGCCGATCCTCGACCAAACGTCCACAATCCAGGCACCGTAGAAAACCGCATAAGGACTAGTACTTCGCGGTATTGCCGGGGCCTGGGGTGTCCTGTAGCTTTGCCCGCGTTGGGGACGTAGAACCGAGGCGCCTTTTGTGCAGCCGGTCCAAGGGGGGTCGGCTGCCGGCATCGGGCCAAGAACGGGGAGAAGCGTGTTCCACGGGTTTCATCGCAAGCCAGGAAAGCTGATTGCCATCGCCTTTGCCCTCACCCTCGGGTGGGCGGTATCCGCCGGCGCGTCGCCCGCTGCGGCCGACACGACCGTCTCCCTCACCTTCCTCGGCGGTATCGACAACCAGTTCCAGGCCCGCCAGATCCTGTCGAACCACAATATGAAGGGGACGTTCTACGTCAACTCGGGCCGGATCGGCGGCGCCGGCAGGCTGACCTGGCAGCAGGTCAACCAGCTGGCCTCCGACGGCAACGAGATCGGCGGCCAGAGCGTCGACAACCTGAATCTCAACACGCTCTCCCCGACCGAGCTGCAGCACCAGATCTGCGACGACCGAACGGCCCTGATCAACAGAGGGTTCGCGCCGGTCAGCTTCGCCTATCCACACGGGACCGCCGAAGCGACCGCCGCGGTTCAAAATCAGGTTCAGGCTTGCGGCTATGCCTCCGGCCGCGGCGACACCGGCCTCGGCGCCTTCGGCCAGCCGAAGGGGGAGACGGTCCCGCCGCAGAACCCGGACCTGATCCGGACCCGCGGCACCGTCGACAGCGGCAACAGCGTCGCCGCGCTCGAGACCTGGGTCATGGATGCCGAGGCGCAGGGGAACGCCTGGCTGCCCATGGCCTTCTCGAACATCTGCGACCCGGCCGTCTCGAGCTGTTCAGGGGCCTACATCAGGCCGCAGGACCTCGACCTCTTCCTCACCTGGCTCCAGGCCCGTTCCCTGAACGCCAATCCCACCAACGTGAAGACGGTGCGGAAGGTGATGACCGGGACCGATCAGCCGCCGCCTCCGCCGTTCCAGGGCCTCGCGGTCTCCCTGACCTTCAGCAACGCCATCGCCAACCAGTACGCGGCGCGCCAGATCCTCGCCGACCACAACATGGACGGCACCTTCTACGTCAACAGCGGCCGGGTCGGCCTCAACAACAGGCTCACCTGGAGACAGGTCCACGACCTGGCATCTGACGGCAACGAGGTCGGTGGGATGGGCTTCAACGGCATCGCCCTCAGCGGCCTCGACCCGGTCACGCTCGCCCATCAGATCTGCGACGACCGGACGACGCTGCTGCAGAAGGGGTATTCGCCGACGAGCTTCGCCTGGCCGCGCGGCTCGGCCGACGCCGACGCGGCGGCGCAGAACCAGGTGCAGCAGTGCGGCTACACCTCCGGGCGCGGGGATACCGGGCTCGGCGGCACCGGCCAGCCGAAGGCGGAATCGATCCCGCCCCAGAACCCATACGTGGTCCGCACCCGGGGCAGCATCGATCAGGGAGACACGCTGGCGGAGATCGAGACCTGGATCCAGCAGGCCCAGCAGGGAGGCTCCGACTGGTTCCCGATCGCCTTCTCGAACGTCTGCGATCCCGCGACGGACACGACGTGTCCCACGAGCAGCATCACTCCCTCGGATCTCGACGCCCTCCTCGACTGGCTTCAGACACAGCAGTCGAACGGCGTGCAGGTCAAGACCGTCCGGAAGGTGATGACGGGGACCGATCAGCCCACCCCGCCACCGCTCGGAGGGACGACCGTGTCACTCACCTTCGACGACGCGGAGGCCGACCAGTGGAACGCCTTCCAGTCGATGCAGGCGCACAACATGCAGGGGACCTTCTATGTGATCTCGGGATTCGTCACCAACGACGGTCCCCCGCGGCGTCTGACCTGGGACCAGATCCGCGCGATGTCCGCTGCCGGGAACGAGATCGGCGGCCACACGATCGATCACGTGGATCTCCCGCCGCTTCCCCCTGACGAACAGGTGAGGCAGGTCTGCCAGGACCGGCAGAACATCATCAACCAGGGGTTGCCGGCTCCAGTCAGCTTCTCCTACCCGCACGGCAACCACGACGCCAACAGCCCCGCGGTCGTGCAGGGGTGCGGCTACACCAATGCCCGATCGGTGAGCGGCCTCGGTGATGCCGCGGGCTCGGTCGGGCTCACCGAGACGATCCCGCCCCAGGACAAGTGGGTGATCCACACGCGCGGCAGCGTCGATGCCGTCGACACGGTGGACATCGTCGAAGACTGGATCAGGCAGGCCGAGGGCGTCGGAGACGGCTGGCTGCCGCTCGTCTTCCACCACGTCTGCGACCCGGACTCGCCGAACCCGATCAACGACATGTGCGAGCCGTCGCGCATGCTGCCCTCGGAGTTCGATCAGTTGATGGCCTTCCTCTCGGCGGAGCGGTCTGCCGGAAGGATCCAGGTGCGGACCGTGGGGGACGTGATGGACACCCCGGTGACGCCGCCGAACCTCGACCAGACGGCGCCGACGACCCAGGTCAAGTGCGACAACGCGAGCTGCCAGGCGGCCTACAACCACCCGGTGAACGTCTCGCTGGCGGCCACGGACACCGGCGGGTCGGGTCTGAAGGAGATCCGCTACACGGTCGACGGCACCACCCCGACCGGGTCGAGCCCGGTCTACACGGGGCCGTTCACGATCTCCGGTGGCACCGTGGACGTCAAGTTCCGCGCCACGGACAACTTCGGCAACGTCGAGCAGCTGAAGACCCAGCACATGGTCGTCGACACGACTCCGCCCACCAGCGGCGCCCAGTGCGACGGAGCCGCCTGCGTCGGCCCCTACAACCACACGGTCAACGTCACCCTGCCGGCGACGGACAACCCCGGGGGCGCCGGCGTCAAGGAGGTCCGCTACACCACGAACGGCACCGACCCGACCGCCTCGAGCACCCTCTACTCGGGACCGATCCCGGTCAGCTCGACCACGACCGTCAAGTTCCGCGCTGAGGACAACGTCGGCAACGTCGAGTCGCCGGTCCAGTCGCAGCAGGTCGTGATCGACACTCAGAAGCCGACGAGCTCGATCACCTGCGACAGCGTCGCCTGCGGGCTCGGCGCGTTCAACCATCCCGTCACCGTGGCCATGTCCGGCTCGGATACCGGTGACGCCGGCTTCAAGGGCATCCACTTCACCACCGACGGATCGACGCCGACCGCCGCGAGCCCGCTCTACAGCGCGCCGTTCACGGTCGGCTCGACGACGCCGATCAAGTTCCGCGCCGAGGACAACGCGGGCAATCTCGAGGACGTCCACACGCAGCAGATAACGATCGACAACATCGCTCCGACGAGCTCGATCGCCTGCGACGCCGCCGCCTGCCTGGCGGGTGGGTACAACCACGTCGTCCGCGTCACCCTGCCGGCCGGCGACACCGGCGGCGCGGGCGTGAAGGAGGTCCGCTACACGCTCGACGGCTCCACGCCGACGTCCTCCAGCACGCTCTACACGGCGAACTTCTTCATCAGCACGACCACCACCGTCAAGTGGCGTGCCGAGGACAACGCCGGCAACGTCGAGGGGCCGGTGCACACCCAGGTCGTCCTGATCGACACCGCCGCGCCGACCACCATGGTCAGCTGCGACGGCGGGCTCTGCTCGACGGGGTTCAACCACCCGGTCAGCGCCACCCTCACCGCGAACGACGGCAGCGGCGGCGGGGTCAAGGAGATCCGCTACACCACCGACGGCTCGGCGCCGACCGCCTCGAGTCCGCTCTACAGCGGCCCGATCCCGATCAACTCGACCACCACCCTGCGCTTCCGCGCCCAGGACAACGCGGGCAACACGGAGACGGCCAAGTCACAGCAGATCCTGATCGAGAACCAGGCGCCGACGAGCTCGATCCTCTGTGACGGCGCCGCCTGCTCGGCCGGCTTCTACAACCACCCGGTCAACGCGACGCTCTCGGCCACCGACGCCGGCGGGGCGGGGGGGAAGAACATCCGCTACACGACCGACGGCTCGATGCCAACGGCGTCGAGCCCCGTCTACAGCTCGCCGATCGCGGTCAACTCGACCAGCACGATCCGCTTCCGGGCCGAGGACAACGCCGGCAACGTCGAGTCGCCGGTGCGCTCGCAGCTGATCTCGATCGACACCGCGAACCCGACCAGCTCGATCCAGTGCGACGGCGCGGCGTGTGTCCCGGCCTACAACCACTCGGTCAACGCCACGCTCTCCGGGAACGACACCGGTGGCTCCGACCTGAAGAACATCCGCTACACGACCGACGGCTCGGCCCCGACCACCTCGAGCCCGATCTACACGTCGGCCATCCCGGTCGCAGCCACGACCACGATCAGGTTCCGGGCCGAGGACAACGCGGGCAACGTCGAGTCGCCGGTCAACTCACAGACGATCTCGATCGACAACACGAACCCGACCAGCGCGATCCAGTGCGATGGGGGGGCCTGCGCGTCGACCTTCTACAACCACGCGGTGTCCGCGACGCTCTCCGGCAACGACGCCGGCGGCGCCGCACTGAAGAACATCCGCTACACGACCGACGGCTCGGCCCCGACCACCTCGAGCCCCATCTACACCTCGGCCATCCCGGTCGCCTCCACGACCACGATCAAGTTCCGGGCCGAGGACAACGCGGGCAACGTCGAGTCGCCGGTCAACTCACAGACGATCTCGATCGACACGGCCAACCCGACCAGCTCGATCGAGTGCGACGGAGCGGCCTGCCAGAGCTTCTACAACCACTCGGTGAGCGCGACGCTGTCGGGTGGTGACACCGGCGGCTCGGGCCTGAAGAACATCCGCTACACGACCGACGGCTCGGCCCCGACGGGCAGCAGCACCGTCTACAGCGGCCCGGTCAACCTGGCATCCACCACGACGATCAAGTGGCGCGCCGAGGACAACGCCGGCAACGTCGAGTCGCCCGTCAACTCGAAGACGATCACGATCGACTCCGCGACGCCGCAGACCACTCTGGCCTGCGACGGCGCCGGGTGCCTGCCGGGCGGCTACTCGCACGTCGTCAGGGCGACCCTCAGCGCTGTCGGAGCCAGTGGCATCCCGGTCAGCGAGATCCGCTACACGACCGACGGCTCCACGCCGACGGGCTCGAGCCCGGTCTACAGCGGTGACTTCTTCATCGACCACACCACCACCGTCAAGTTCTTCGCCAAGGACGTCGCGGGCAATGTCGAGCCGGTCCAGACGCAGACCGTGATCATCGACAACGCCGCCCCGGTCACCCAGATCCAGTGCGACGGCGGCTCGTGCGCCCCCTCTTACAACCATCCGGTGACGGCGTCGCTCTCGGCGACCGACCAGGGCGGCGGGCTCCTCAAGGAGATCCGCTACACGACGGACGGTTCGAACCCGGCCGCATCCAGCCCGCTCTACACCGGCGGGATTCCGATCAGCTCGACCACCACCGTCAAGTTCCGGGCCGAGGACCAGGCGGGCAACGTCGAGTCGCCCAAGTCCCAGACGATCGTGATCGACACGACCGACCCGACCAGCGCGATCCAGTGCGACGGCGCCGCCTGCTCGACCGGCTTCTACAACCACGCGGTCTCGGCGACGCTCTCCGGCAACGACACCGGCGGCGCGGGCCTGAAGAACATCCGCTACACGACCGACGGCTCCGACCCGACCGTCACGAGCACGGTCTACAGCGGCCCGATCAACGTTCCCTCGACCACCACGATCAAGTGGCGCGCCGAGGACAACGCAGGCAACGTCGAGTCGCCGCTGCACTCGCAGACGATCTCGATCGACCTGCAGAACCCGACGAGCTCGATCAAGTGCGATGGCGCCGCCTGCTCGGCCGGGGGCTACAACCACCCGATCGACGTGACCCTGGCGGCGACCGATGCGGGCGCCGCCGGCGTGAAGGAGATCCGCTACACGACCGACGGCTCGAACCCGACCGCCGCCAGCTCGCTCTACACCGGTCCGGTCACCATCAACACGACCAGCACGATCAAGTGGCGAGCGGAGGACAACGCCGGCAACGTCGAGACCCCGGTCCACTCGCAGCAGGTCCTGATCGAGAACACGGCGCCGACGACGACGATCCAGTGCGACGGCGCCGGCTGCTCCAACGGCTTCTACAACCACTCGGTGAACGCGACCCTGTCGGCCACCGACTCGGGCGGCTCGACGGTCAAGGAGATCCGCTACACGACCGACGGCTCCAACCCGGATTCCTCGAGCCAGCTCTACACGGGGCCGATCCCGGTCGCCTCGACGACCACGATCAAGTTCCGGGCCGAGGACAACGCCGGCAACGTCGAGACGGTGAAGTCGCAGACGATCTCGATCGACACCCAGACCCCGTCCAGCGCGATCCAGTGCGACGGGGCGCCCTGCGAAGGCACCTACTACGACCACGCCGTCGCGGCGACGCTGTCGGGCACCGACAGCGGCGCCTCGGGGATCAAGAACATCCGCTACACGACGGACGGCTCCACGCCGAACGGCTCCAGCCCCGTCTACTCGGGCGCGATCAACGTCCCCGTCACCACCACCATCAAGTGGCGCGCCGAGGACAACGCCGGCAACGTCGAGTCGCCGGTCAACTCGCAGACCATCCTGATCGACACCGCGAAGCCGACCAGCTCGATCCTCTGCAACGGCGCTGCCTGCTCCCCCAATCACTACGGGGCGCCCGTCTCGGCCACGCTCTCGGGCAACGACACCGGCGGCTCCGGCGTGAAGGAGATCCGCTACACGACCGACGGCTCCGATCCGACCTCTTCCAGCACGCTCTACACGGGTGCGATCAACGTCCCGGTCACCACGACCATCAAGTGGCGCGCCGAGGACAACGCGGGCAACGTCGAGTCGCCGATCAAGTCGCAGCTGATCAAGATCGACACCACGAGCCCCACCAGCTCCATCCTCTGCGACGGGGCGGTCTGTGAGCCGAACTTCTACAACCACCCGGTCAACGCGACCCTGGGCGCGAGCGACAACGGCGGCGGCTCCGGCGTCAAGAACATCCGCTACACGACCGACGGCTCGACTCCGGACTCCTCGAGCCCGGTCTACAGCGGTCCGATCCCGGTCGCTTCGACGACCACCATCCGCTTCCGCGCCGAGGACAACGCCGGCAACGTCGAGTCTCCGGTCAACTCGCAGACGATCTCGATCGACACCTCGGCGCCCGTGAGCCAGTCGGACTGCGACGGCGACCCCTGTGCGCCTTCCTACAACCATCCGGTGGACGTCGGCCTGAGCGCCAACGACATCGGCGACTCGGGCGTCAAGGAGATCCGCTACACGACCGACGGCTCGAGCCCGACGGCCGCGAGCCAGCTCTACACGGGACCGATCCCGGTCAGCACGACGACGACGATCAAGTTCCGGGCCGAGGACAACGCGGGCAACGTCGAGTCGCCGGTCAACACGCGGTCGGTCGTGATCGACGCGGTCGCCCCGACCAGCGCGATCCAGTGCGCGGGCGCGGCCTGCCAGCCCTTCTACAACCACCCGATCAACGCGACGCTGTCGGCGAGCGACACTGGCGGGGCGGGCGTCAAGAACATCCGCTACACGACGGACGGCTCCACGCCGACGGGATCGAGCCCGATCTACAGCGGTCCGCTCACGGTCAGCAGCGACACCACGATCAGGTTCCGGGCCGAGGACAACGCCGGCAACATCGAGTCGCCGGTCAATTCGCAGACCATCAGCTTCAGCAACGCCACGCCGGTCAGCCAGGCGCAGTGCGACGGCGGCGCCTGCGCGAGCTTCTACAACCACCCCATCGACGTCTCGCTCTCCGCCAGCGCAGATGCCGGCATCAAGGAGATCCGCTACACGACCGACGGCGGTGCGCCCACCACGGCGAGCCCGCTCTACACCGGCCCGATCACGGTCAGCGGGGCGGGGGCGAACACCCTGATTCGCTTCCGCGCCGAGGACAACGCCGGCAACGTCGAGACACCCTCCAAGCAACAGCGGGTTCGGATCGAGAACGCCGCGCCGACGACCGCGATCCAGTGCGACGGCGCAGCCTGCGCCAGCGTCTACGACCACCCGGTCACGGCCACGCTCGACGCCACCGACAGCGGCTCCTCGGGGGTCACCTCGGGGGTCAAGGAGGTCCGCTACACGACCGACGGGTCGACGCCTGACGCCACCAGCCCGCTCTACTCGGGCGGCATTGCCGTCAACTCGACGAGGACCATCAAGTTCCGCGCGGAGGACAACGCCGGCAACCTCGAGTCCGTGAAGTCGCAGACGATCCTGATCGACACGGTCGACCCGACCAGCGCCATCGAGTGCAACGGCTCGGCCTGCGCCCCCGGGTTCTACAACGACAACGTCTCGGTGAGCCTGAGCGGCAACGACACGGGCGGCTCGGGCCTGAAGGGGATTCGCTACACGACCAACGGCTCCGATCCGACCTCTTCGAGCGCGCTCTACAGCGGGGCGATCAACGTCCCGGCGACCACCACGATCAAGTGGCGCGCCGAGGACAACGCCGGCAACGTCGAGTCGCCGGTCAACTCCGAGACCGTCAAGGTCGACACCCAGGGGCCGAGCAGCCAGGCCCTCTGCGACGGCGGCGCCTGCGCGAGCTTCTACAACCACCCGGTCGACGTGACGCTGTCCGCGAACGATGCCGGTGCGTCCGGGGTGAAGGAGATCCGCTACACGACCGACGGCTCCAACCCGACCGCCGCCAGCTCGCTCTACACCGCCGCGATCCCGGTCAGCGCCGAGACGACCATCAGGTTCCGGGCCGAGGACAACGCCGGCAACGTCGAGTCGCCGGCGAGCTCGGAGACCATCCGCTTCGACCCGAACGCGCCCACCTCGCAGATCCAGTGCGACGGTGCCGCCTGCCAGCCGAGCTACGACCACGCGATCAACGTCACGCTTTCGGGCTCCGACAGCGGCGGCGCGGGCCTGAAGAACATCCGCTACACGACCGACGGCTCCAATCCGACGGCCTCCAGCCCCGTCTACTCGGGCGCGATCAGCGTCGGCTCGACGAAGACGATCAAGTGGCGGGCCGAGGACAACGCGGGCAACATCGAGTCGCCGGTCAACTCGCGCGCCATCGAGATCACCTCCCCGCCGAACCCGATCGTGCCCGCGGAGTTCCACCTGAACTCCACGCAGTCGATGCCGAACGGCAGCGCCAAGGTGACCTTCTCCGTCAACGGACCCGGCACCCTCCAGGGCGTGGACGGCTCGGTCGCCGGCGCCTCCGCCGTCACGGCGAAGAAGCGCGCCGCGAAGATCAAGCCCAACTCGACCTCGGTCGCTCAGGCGGGCGACGTGACGGTGACCATCGTCGCCAACAAGGCCGGCAAGAAGATCCTGAAGACGAAGCACAAGCTGAGCGTGCCGGTCCACTTCACCTTCAGGCCCGCGGACGGCTCCCCGGTTGAGCTGACGGTCAAGGTGAAGCTGCGCGTCAAGCCGAAGAAGGCGTAGTGCGCAAGGTCACCTGCATTCTCTTCGCCATCACCCTCGGGTGGGCGCTGACCGCGGGCGTCTCGACTGCGGCAGCGGACACGACGGTCTCGATCACCTTCGACGACGGCAACGCGGACCAGATGCCGGCGGTCCAGATGCTCACGGACCACGACATGCACGGGACCTTCTACATCATCCCCGGCCGCGTGGACCGGCCCAACTCGCAGTACATGACCTGGGCGAACGTCCAGACCATCTTCAACGCCGGGAATGAGATCGGGGGGCATACGCAGAACCACGTCCACCTTCCCGACCTCGACGAAGCCGAGCAGCGGGACGAGATCTGCGACGGACGCGATTCGCTGCTCGCCAGGGGCTATCCGCAGATCAGCTTCGCCTACCCCTTCGGCGACCACGACTCCACCAGCGAGGATCTCGTTCAGGAGTGCGGGTACCTCTCGGGCCGTGGTGTCGGCGGCCTGCGCGATACGGGGGAGCCGGATGCCGACACGATTCCGCCCCGCAATCCCTGGCTCCTGCCCACGCCCGGCAGCATCGACGTCGACGACACCCTGCCGGACATCAAGCAGTGGATCACGGACGCCGAGGCGGCCGGGGCGAGCGGTCACAGTTGGATAAATCTCGTCATCCACCATCTCTGCGACCCGCACGTCACCGACTGCTCGGATCCCGACGGGGTCGACGACGCCTACATCACCCCCCAGGATTTCGACTCGCTGCTCGATTGGCTGCAGGCGCGGTCGCTGACGGGAACGCACGTCAAGACCGTCGAGGAGGTGATGACCGGGCAGGCGCCCCAGGACACGACCGCTCCCACCAGCTCGATCAAGTGCGACGGCGCCGCCTGCCAGAGCTTCTACAACCACTCGGTGAGCGCCACGCTCTCGGCGATCGACAACGGCGGCGGCTCGGGCGTCAAGAACATCCGTTACACGACCGACGGCTCCAACCCGACCGCCTCGAGCCCGGTCTACTCCAGCGCGATCCCGGTCAACTCGACGACGACGATCAAGTGGCGGGCCGAGGACAACGCCGGCAACGTGGAGTCGATCCACTCGCAGACGATCTCGATCGACAGCGCGAAGCCGACGAGTTCGATCCAGTGCAACGCCACCGCCTGTCAATCGAGCTTCTACAACGCGTCGGTCTCGGCGACGCTGTCGGGCTCGGACGCCGGCGGCTCCGGGCTGAAGAACATCCGCTACACGACCAACGGCTCCGATCCCACGGGCTCGAGCACCATCTACAGCGGGCCGATCAACCTCGCCGCCACCACGACCATCAAGTGGCGAGCGGAGGACAACGCGGGCAACGTGGAGTCACCGATCCAGTCACAGACGATCTCGGTCGACACCGCGAAGCCGACCAGCTCGATTCAATGCAACGGCTCGGCCTGCTCGTCGGGCTTCTACAACGCAGCCGTTTCGGCGACGCTCTCGGGTTCGGACACCGGCGGCTCGGGCCTGAGCAACATCCGCTACACGACCGACGGCTCCAACCCGACCGGATCGAGCACCACCTACTCGGGCGCCATCCCGGTGAGCTCCACGACGACGATCAAGTGGCGAGCCGAGGACAACGCCGGCAACGTCGAGTCGCCGGTGCACTCGCAGACGATCCAGGTCGACACGGCGAAGCCCACCAGCTCCATCCTCTGTGACGGGTCCGCTTGCTCGAGCTCCTATGACCACGCGGTCCAGGCGACCTTCTCCGGCGGCGACAGCGGCGGCTCCGGCCTGAACGGCATCCGCTACACGACCGACAACTCGACGCCGAACGGCACCAGCCCGCTCTACGTCCCGGGAAGCTCATCGCCGATCACCGTGGGTTCCACCACCACGATCAAGTTCGTCGCCCAGGACAAGGCCGGCAATCTGGAGTCACCGGTCCACTCGCAGACGATCACGATCACGATCGACGCCGCGAGCCCCACCAGCTCGATCCTCTGCGACGGCGCCGCCTGCCAGGCGAGCTACGACCATCCCATCGACGCCACCCTCTCCGCGACCGACACCGGCGGCTCCGGCGTCAAGGAGATCCGCTACACGACCGACGGCTCCGACCCGACCTCTTCGAGCCCGCTGTACTCGAGCCCGATCGACATCGACTCGACCACGACGATCAAGTGGCGAGCCGAGGACAACGCCGGCAACGTCGAGCCGGCGAACTCGCAGACGATCGAGATCACCTCCTCGCAGCCGCCACCGCCGCCGGGTGAGACCCCCAGCGGGACGGGCGGCACGCTCGGAGCGTTCTTCTCCTCCAAGTCGCTGCCGAACGGCACCGTGAAGCTCGTCCTCGACGTGTCCGGGCCCGGTGAGCTGCGGGCGGTCGATGGGGTGGTCGCCGGCACCTCGGCGGCGACTGCGAAGAAGCGCCGAGCCTGGATCAAGCCCACCTCGAAGTCCGTCGCCCAGGCGGGTGAGGTGACGCTCGTGCTCCGCACCACCAAGGCCGGCAAGCGGATCCTCAGCCGCAGGGGCAAGCTCAAGGTGCCGGTTCACGTCACCTTCACGCCACTCGTCGGCGCACCCAGCGAACTGACGCCCCAGATCAAGTTCCGTATTACGCTGAACGCGTAGTGCGCAGGGGTATCGGCATCATCGTCGCGCTCACCCTCGGGTGGGTGCTCTTCTCGGGCGCTGGCACGGCGTCGGCGACCACGTACGTCTCGCTCACCTTCGATGACGGCAACGCCGACCAGCTGCCCGCGGTCCAGATGCTCGAGGACCACGGAATGGAGGGGACGTTCTTCATCATCCCCGGGAGGGTCGACCGGCCGAACTCGCCCTACATGACCTGGGCCCAGGTCCAGGCGATCTACGACGCCGGGAACGAGATCGGTGGGCACACGAGAGACCATGTGAACCTGATGGATCCGATGCTCACCGACGCCCAGGTCCAGGACCAGATCTGCGGCGGTCGCCAGGATCTGCTGGACCGGGGTTATCCGCAGGTGAGCTTCGCGTACCCCTTCGGCGATCACGACGTCAGGAGCGAGGGATTCGTGCAGTCGTGCGGCTATCTCACCGGACGCCGAGTGAGCGGGCTCGGAGGCGAGGGGGAGCCGAAGGCCGACACGATTCCGCCGGAAGACCAATGGCTGGTGCGCACCCGCGGAAGCGTCGACGTCAACGACACCCTGCCCGAGATCGAGGACTGGATCACGGACGCGGAGGCCGTCGACGCGGGCAACGGCAGCGCCGACGCCTGGTTCACGTTGGTCTTCCACCACCTCTGTGACCCGACCGTCGGCACCGACTGCTCCGATCCGAACGGAGTCGACGACCAGTACATCACTCCGCAGGACTTCGAGACGCTGCTGGACTTTCTCCAGGCCCACCAGCCGGCGACCCTGGTGAGGCCCATGGCCCAGGTGATGGACCCGATCCCCCCGAGTAGTCAGATCAGCTGCAACGGGACCACCTGCCAGCCCTCCGCCTACGGCAATCCGGCCTCGGTCACCTTCTCGGCGAACGACACCGGCGGTTCCGGCATCTCGGGGGTGAGAGGGATCCGCTACACGACCGACGGCTCGACGCCGAACGGCTCGAGCCCGCTCTACGTCCCGGGAACCTCCGCACCCGTCGGCGTCGGCTCGACGACGACGATCAGATTCCGTGGCGAGGACAACGCCAGGAACCTCGAATCGACCGTTCACTCGCAGACGATCGAGATCGCCGCGACCGGCGGCGGCAGCGTACTGGGGGCGTTCGCCTCATCCAAGTCCCTGCGGAACGCCACCACCAGGCTGACGCTCGAGGTCACGGGCCCCGGCGAGCTCAGCGTGAAAGGCGCCAAGATCAAGCCGGCGTCGGCGTCCGTGCGGGAGGCCGGCCGTGTCACACTCGTGATCAAGGCCAGCAAGGCCGGCCGGAAGGTCCTCAGGCGCAGGGGCAAGATCGTCGTGCCCGTGAGGGTCACTTTCACTCCCATCACGGGGTCGTCTTCGACGCGAAGGTTTGACCTGAAACTGCTGTTGAAGCGCCGCCACCACGACTAGCTGCGGAAAACTACGCGCATCGCGGGGAGGGGTGGTTGGCGGCGCAGATCCGTGTTAGGTTGGCGCCACGGGATTGACCCTGGACGAATGTTCAGGGTGGGACCAACTGATGGAGGTGCATTGTTGAAGGGCCTGCCTCGACTCGGCCCTCTGAAGGTCATCGCCATCGCGGCGGTGGTCACCGCGGTGTGGGCGACCCCCGCTGCCGCGAACACCACTGTCACGCTCGGCTTCGACGACGGCCTGGCCGACCAGATGCCCGCGGTCCAGCTGCTGCAGGACCATGCCATGGAGGGGACCTTCTACATCGCCCCCGGGCGGATCGGACGACCCACGACGTACATGAGCTGGGCGCAGGTCCAGTCCATCTTCGATGCCGGCAACGAGATCGGCAGCGAATCTCAGAACCACGCTCATCTCGGCACGCTGACCGAGGATCAGCAGCGCACGGAGATCTGCGGCGGACGTGACTCGCTGCTGGCGAGGGGCTATCCGCAGGCGAGCTTCGCGTATCCGTACACCGACTTCACCGCAACCACCCAGAGCGTCGTGCAGGAGTGCGGCTATCTCTCGGGCCGCAACGTCACGGGCCTCGGTCACACCGGTGAGCCGAAGGCCGAGACGATCCCGCCGCTGAACCCCTGGTCCGTACGCACCCGAGGCAGCGTCGACGTGGACGACACCCTCGCGGAGATCGAGGGCTGGATCATGGATGCCGAGGCCGTGGATCGCAGCAACGGCACCGCCGACGCCTGGATCCCTCTCGTCTTCCACCACATCTGCGACCCCGCCGTCACGAACTGCGCCGATCCCAGCACCGTCAACAACCAATACATCACGCCCTCCGACCTCGATGCGCTGCTCGACTGGCTGCAGGCCCGCCTCCTGACCGGGACGGAGGTGAGGACGACGGCCGAGGTGATGAATCCGGGCGGGACCGACCTGACGCCGCCCGTGACCCAGATCAGCTGCGACGGCGCGGCCTGCCAGCCGAGCTACAGCCACGGTGTGACGGTGAGCCTGTCGGCCAGCGACACCGGCGGCTCCGGCGTGAAGGAGATTCGCTACACGACCGACGGCAGCGACCCCACGACCTCGAGCCCCCTGTACACCGGCCCGATCGCGGTCGACTCGACGACCGTGATCAAGTTCCGGGCCTGGGACAACGCCGGCAACGCCGAAGCCACCCAGTCGCGGACGATTTCGATCGGCACCGCCGCCCCCGCGACCACCGCGGTCACCCTCAGCTTCGATGACGGCAACGCCGACCAGATGCCCGCGGTCCAGATGCTCGAGGACCACGGAATGGAGGGGACGTTCTTCATCATCCCCGGCAGGGTCGACCGGCCGAACTCGCCCTACATGACCTGGGCCCAGGTCCAGGCGATCTACGACGCCGGGAACGAGATCGGGGGGCACACGATGAACCACCTGCACCTGCCCACGCTGCCCGAGTCCCAGCAGCGCAGCGAGATCTGCGATGGACGTCAGGCGCTGCTGAGCAGGGGCTATCCGCAGGTGAGCTTCGCGTATCCGTTCGGCGACCACGACGCGACCAGCGAGCGTCTGACGCAGGAATGCGGCTACTCCTCCGGTCGCGGCGTCAGCGGCCTCGGTGGCGCCGGTGAGCCCAAGGGAGAGACGGTCCCGCCCCAGAACAGGTGGGTGATCAGGACTCGCGGCAGCGTCGACGTCAACGACACTCTGCCGGAGGTCGAGGACTGGATCGCGGACGCGGAGGCGCTCAGCCGAAGCAACGGCGCCCCGACCTCGATGAACCTCGTCTTCCATCACATCTGCGATCCGGCCGTCACGAACTGCGCCGACCCCAACGGCGTCGACGACCAGTACATGACGCCCTCGGACTTCGACGCGCTGCTCGACTGGCTGCAGGCCCGGGGGTCGAGCGGGACCCAGGTGGAGACGATCGGCGAGATGATGGCGCGGCAGCCGCCGCCCCAGGACACGACCCCTCCGGTCACGCAGGCCAGCTGCGACGGCGTCACCTGCCAGACGGGGTTCTACAACCACTCCGTCTCAGTCGCGCTCGCGGCCACGGACACCGGCGGCTCAGGCGTGAAGGAGATTCGCTACACGACCGACGGCAGCGACCCGACGACCTCGAGCCCCCTCTACAGCGGCCCGATCGCGGTCAACTCGACGACCACGATCCGCTTCCGGGCCTGGGACAACGCCGGCAACGCCGAGGCCACCAAGTCGCAGACGATCTCGATCGACAGCGCCACGCCGACCAGCGTCATCCGGTGCAACGCGGCCGCCTGTTCCTCGGGCTTCTACAACACCACCGTCAGCGCGACCCTGTCGGGCTCGGACACCGGCGGCTCGGGCCTGAAGAACATCCGCTACACGACGAACGGAACCGATCCGACCTCCTCGAGCCCGATCTACGCCGGGGCGATTCCCGTCTCCTCGATCACGACGATCAAATGGCGAGCCGAGGACAACGCCGGCAACGTCGAGTCGCCGATCAAGAGCCAGACGATCAACGTCGACACGGCCAAGCCGACCAGCGCGATCAAGTGCGGTGGGGTGGCCTGCTCCTCAGCGTTCTACAACGCCAACGTCTCCGTCACCTTGTCCGGCAGCGACACCGGCGGCTCGGGCCTGAAGAACATCCGCTACACGACGAACGGCTCCACTCCCACCGGCTCGAGCCCCGTCTACGCCGGCCCGATCACCGTCAGCGCGACCACGACGATCAGATGGCGCGCCGAGGACAACGTCGGCAACCTCGAGTCCAATCGGTCGCAGACGATCTCCATCGACAAGCTGAGGCCGGTCAGCAGCATCCGCTGCAACGGGTCCACCTGCTCGTCCGGCACGTACAGCCGCCCGGTGAGCGTCACGCTGTCCGGCACGGACAGCGGCGGGTCTGGCCTGAAGAACATCCGCTACACGACCAACGGCACAGACCCGACCGCGTCCAGCCCCATCTACACGGGTGCGATCACCGCCAGTGCGGCGACGACAACGGTCAAGTTCCGGGCCGAGGACAACGCCGGCAACATCGAGTCTCCGATCCGGTCGCAGACGATCCGGGTTCGCCGCTAGCGCCTACCGCCGGTAGGCGATCAGGCGGTGTGTCCGCAGGAACGGCAGCCGCGAGAGCCGCTTGTAGCGATGCTCGGTCCCCGCGCCGAGCCTCCGGGCCAGGGCGGGCATGAGCGTGAGGCTGAGCCGCTCGTTGGGCGTCGCGCCGCCGGCCTCCAGGTCGCTGCCGCGAACGAGGACCGTGTGCCTGTTCAGGGGGTTGGGAACCCGGGGCTCGTAGACCAACAGCACCCCGCTCGGCGCCAGCACGCGAATCCCTTCGCCCAGGGCCTCACGTATCGCCCCGTGAGAGCCGAGAGATGAGAGAAGCGTGAGCTGGAGCACGACACTGAAGCTTTGGTCAGCGAATGGGAGGCGACCGGCATCGCCGACCTCGATCGCCGCGCCGGGCACCGCTCGCCTGGCCGCCTCCACCCGTTCGGGCTGGATGTCGATCCCCGCCAGCCTGGTGGGCTCCACGCCGGCCTCCACCAGCGCGCGCATCCACCACCCGGTGCCGCAGCCGACATCCAGGATGGCTGCCGGGGTACCGATCGCGGCGAAATCGAGAAAGGGCGGGGCCAGGCGGCGGCTCCAGCGACCCATCAGGCGTTCGTAGGAAGGGGCATCGCCGCTAGCGAACAATGGCGGCATAGCTCGTCTCCATGGCCGG
>Ga0081540_1000572_pt1 | contig 35592 bp, 33 predicted proteins | sample TabmetS2T1R1_FD_71024 | JGI IMG/M metagenome (GOLD analysis project Ga0081540, IMG submission 71024) | Tabebuia heterophylla rhizosphere microbial communities from the University of Puerto Rico - S2T1R1 | ecosystem: Host-associated > Plants > Roots > Rhizosphere ...
GCCTCTCTCTCATACACGTGCGCCGATTTGACGATCGGCGTGCATCCAGGCCAGCCGTATCGTCACCCCCCGCATCGTACGGCCCCCACCGGGGCCGTTACCCGGCGCGGGCGGGTGGTCCGTGGCTGTGGAGGACTTTGGTCTTGTTCTTGTTCCACGCGGTGGTGGTTCCGTCGGGGTTGACGACCAGGGTCCAGCCCCAGCGGTGAATCACGATCTGGTGGTGGAACGGACACAGAAGCACGCAGTCCTTCACTGACGTCTTGCCGCCGTTGGCCTTGTGCTTCGTATGGTGCACCTCACAGGCCCCGGCCGGCTGATTGCAGCCGCCCGCCCACTGGCAGTGCCGGTCCCGCAGCAGCACCGCGTTGCGGATCCCGGCCGGGACCGTCTCGGCGTACCCGATGTCCAGCGGCAGGCTCGGCCCGCCCAGCCGGGCGCCGAGCTGCCGGCGGCGCAGGAAGCTCGCCAGCCCGCCCGGACCCGACAAGAGGTCGACGGCCTTGCCGATGACCGCCTGCTCCAGCGCGGCCCAGGCCGTATCCCGCGCCCCGTCCCGCCGCCCGTCGAGTTCGACGCATAGCCGGACGAGGTCTTCAAGGGCGTCCACGTTGACCTCGCCGGTCACGATCGGGGCCATCGCGGCGTCGCACGCGATCGTCTCGGCGGCATCCCCGTCCAGCCAGGCGCCGTCGTTCGCGCCGGTCTCGGACGCGGCCGCGCGGCGCGCGGCCCACCGAGCTCGGACCTGCTCGGTCCACTCCGCCTGCAGCGCTGAGTCGCCATCAAGCAGCATCAGATCGGCGAGGGAGATGTGCGCCCAGGTTTTGACCGGCTGCCCGGCCCGCTCCGGCAGCATGCCGCTGGCGGCCAGCCGTCGCATCGCCTCGGCCAGCGCGTCGTGGTACCGCTGCCCCTTGGTCCGGTCGTCCTCTTTCCCGGCCGGGGCGGCCAGCGTGTCCAGCACCGCCGCAACGGCCGCGGCGCATTCGGCGGTCAGGTCACCGTGCAGGACCCCGGCGCCGCCGAGGGTGGTGGCCAGCTTCACCTCGCGGTCCGCGAACTCCCGGCCTGGGTCCTGGTCGGGCAGGTCCCCGCGGGCCCGCACGTACATCTCGGCGAACAAGGCCGCGAGGTCCGCTAGGCCCAGCCCGCCCGAGGCGGCGGCCAGGAGATGCTCATCACCCGCGTCCCGGTACTCCAGGGGGAGCTTGTCGGTCCACAGGCAGATCGCCCGCGCCACCGATTCGGAGACCTGTCCGGCGGCCAGCCCGGCCAGCACACGCGGATGTGTCGCGGTCCGCCTGGCCCACGCGCTGTGCGCGACGGCAGCTCCCTTGGTAATCCCGGTCCGGTGGATCAGCCAGGACACCGCGCTGTAGTCCCCGTCCCCGGCGGGCCCCTGCCCGGCGGTGAACGCGGCCAGGAACCCAGCCCGCGCCGCTGTCGCCATCGCATTGTGCTGCTCCAGTTCGCGCAGGCACTCGGCCAGAACCACGGCGGGGACCTGGGCGGCGTCGGCGGCGGCCAGGTACCCCAGCCCGGCGCGGACCATGTCCAGCGCCTCACGGGCCGATGCGGGTACCGTGCCCACCGGGGTCACCTCCCTCCACGAGGACTGGTCGCTACGAGCGGTTCGGTGTCGTCCCGGGGAGGGCAGGTTCCTAGTTTCTGAATTCGATTCTACTCCCCGGCTACGACATTCCCGGGATAACCACGCCACCGCGCGAAATTGGTACGCACGATTGACATGGGGTCCGTGATGTAAGGAGAAACCGATGAGTGTGGTGTTCTGTCAACCGCGCGACGCTGCAACCTGGCTGCAAGGCGGGGCGGGCACGATGGCCGGGACGCAGAGGGAGGCCACCATGACCGACAAGCCCGTGATCGAGAAGTTCCTGCACGCGATCGAGACCGCGAACATCCCCGGCTGCGACGCGTGGAGCGCGGACGCGACGCTCGACGCGACCGTGCCCAACTGGCGGCTGCACGCGGACGGCGCCGACGCGATCCGCGCCGAGTACGCGCGGTGGTTCGCCGACCCGGCCCGCTTCGACGAGCTGCGCCGCTACCCCGTCGAGGGCGGGTCGGCCGAGGTGATCGAGTACACGCTCAGCTGGACCGAGAACGGCGTGCCGCACGCCGGGCACCACCTGCACGTGCTGACGGTGCGCGATGACCGTATCGTGTCCGACATGGTCTTCTGCGGCGGCCGCTGGCCGGCCGCGCTGCTCGCCGAGATGGAGGCGGCCGGTGCCGGCTGAGCTGGAAACGGCCCGGCTGGCCGACCTGCTCGAGAATGCGACCGAACGGGCCGGGCTCGACGAGGCTCCCGGCAAGTCGGGAGCCACGCTGGAGCGGGTCGTGATCGACGGGCAGGCCTACGTGCTCAAGCACCTCGACCTGGGCCGGGACTGGACCATGCGGGCTTCGGGCTGCCTGCGCGGGGCCCCGCTGGTCCTGTGGGAACGCGGCATCCTGGCCCGCCTGCCCGGCTGCCTGAACCAGCCCATCGTGGCCGCGGCCCCGGAGCGGCGCGGCTGCGCCCTGCTGATGCACGACGTCGGCCGCTGGCTCGTGCCCGCGACCGACGCGCCGATCCCTTTGGCTCAGCACACGCGGTTCCTGCGGCACATGGCCGCCCTGCACGCGGCCTTCTGGGCCTGCGGCGACGAGTTCGACGTGGTCCCGGCCATGCATCGCTACCTGGAGCTCTCGCCCTGGATGGCGGCGGCCGAGGCCGCCGCGGGCTCGCCGCACCTGGTGCCGCACCTGGTCGCGAAGGGCTGGCCGCTGCTGGCCGAGGTCGCCCCGGCCGCGGCCGCGGTCGTCACCCCGCTGGCCCGCGACCCGGGTCCGCTGGTCGAGGCGCTGGCCACGACGCCGCAGACGTTCGTGCACAGCAACTTCAAGCTCGACAACCTGGGCACCGACGACGCGGGCCGCACGGTGCTGCTCGACTGGGAGCAGCCGGGGCGCGGGGCGCCGCTATCCGACCTGGCCTGGTACCTCGCGATCAACTGCCGTCGGCTGCCCCAGTCCAAGGAGGCCTCGATCGCGGCCTACCGGGAGGAACTAGAGGGCTGCGGCATCGACACCGGTCCCTGGTGGGAGCGCCAGCTGGCGCTGTGCCTGCTCGGCGCCATGGTCCAATTCGGCTGGGAGAAGGCATTCGGCGGCTACGACGAGGAGCTCGCGTGGTGGGAAACCCGATCGGTCCGGGCGGCGGCACTCCTGAGCTGAACCACTCTTTGCTGGCCACGGCGCTGCGCGCGGACTACGACGCCGCGGCGAGACCCCGGTGCTGGCCGACGCGGTCGCGCTGCCGTTCCGCGATGGCGCCTTCGACCTGGTGCTCACCGCGAGCTGACCCGGCGCTGGTCGGCCAGGGTCAGCCGCTGGTCCGCCGCGCGCAGCAGCCCGTCCGCAAAGTCGCCCGAGCCCCGCGCCAGCCGCGCGGCCCGGTCGGCGGCCCGGTCCCGCCAGGCGGGCTGGCCGAAGTCGGCGGCCAGGTCGCAGGTCCACCACCACGCCTCGATGGCCGCGGAGCCGTCGAGCAGGTCGAGGTCCGCGGCCACCGCACCCGGGTCGGCCGGGTCGCCGAGCGCGTGGCGGGCCCGGTGCGCCAGCAGCCGGGCGACGCTGGTGTACCGCGGCACGCCCAGCGCGGCCGCCTGCGACTCGAGCTCGCGGGCCCGCGCCAGCGCCTGCTCGCCGTCGCCGGCCAGCAGCGCCAGGCGCCCGGTGAGCAGCTGATGCTTGAGCCGGAGCCGCCACCCGAAGACCAGGTTGCCCCGCAGCAGCGCCGACGCCTCGGTCAGCCGGGCCCGCGCGCCGTCCGGATCCCCGGTCGCCAGGCAGTGCCCGGCCAGGTCTTCCAGCGCGGCGATGGTGACGTCCGCGGTGCCCGGCCCGGCCTCCAGCGCCTCCTGGTGATGGTCCAGTGCCTGCTGCCGGGCGCCCAGGTTGCCCAGCACCCAGCCGGTGAAGTTCACCCCGCGCCCGGCGAAGCGCGGCACCTGCCGCCGTTCCACCTCGGCGGTGTACCTGGCCAGCGCGGCCAGCGCCTGGGCCGGCCGGCCAGCCAGCGCGTGCGCGTGCCCGGTGAACAGCAGCGCGTGCATCGTGGCCGAGGTGTGCTCCACGCCGATCTGCCCGCGCGCGGCCGGCCGCAGCAGCGCCAGCGCCTCCTCCGCCCGGCTCTGGTGCGCCCGCAGCACCCCGAGCCACCCGGCGGCGGCCACCCGGTCCGCTCCTTCGGCGAGTGAGAACGCCTCGCCGAGCAGCAGCTCGGCCCGGGCCAGGTCACCCGCTGCGTGGTGGGTCCGGCCGCCGGCCGCCAGGCACCGGGCCCGGCTCGCCGCGTCGTCCGCCGCGAGCGCGCCGTCCTCGGCGAACTGGGCGGCCTGGGCGAAGTCACGGCCGAAGTAGGACGCCCACGCGCCGACCTCGAGCGCCGCCGGGCCAGCCGGGGCGGCCCGCTCCACGTCCGCCAGTGCCTCGGCGTAGCGCCCGCGCAGGGTGCGGACCCGGGCCCGGGCCAGCCAGCCGTCCGGGCCGGCATCCAGCCGCAGCGCGTCGTCGAGCAGCGCCTCGGCCGCCGCGTAGTCGTGGCGCTCCGCGGCCCGCGCTGACGCGTCGCGCAGCGCACGGGACGCCAGCGCCAGGTCCCCGCCCAGCCGCGCGTGCCCGGCCACGATCAGCGGGTCAACGCCGGCCCTGCGGTCGAGCACCCGGCCGGCCTGCCGGTGCAGCAGCGCGGCCCGCCCCGCGGTCGCGCTGGCCGCCAGCGCCTCGCGGACTAGCTCGTGCCGGAACCTGAACATCCCGTCCGCCTCGACCAGGAATTGCTTGGCCACGGCCTGCTCGGCATCGTCCAGCAGGGCGACGGCGGGCCGGCCGAGCACGGCCGCGAGCAGGTCCACGTCAAGGTCCGGGCCGATCACCGCGGCGGTGCGCAGCAGCAGCGCGGCCGGACCCAGCTCGTCGCAGCGCGCGGACACCGACTCGACCAGCGACGCGGGCAGCTCCGAGCCCGCGGCCTGCTGGGCCAGTTCGGTCAGGAAGAGCGGATGCCCTCGGGACCGCGTGTACAGCTCGTCGACCCGACCCGGCCCGACCAGCTCGGCGGCCGCTTCCCGGCCCAGCGCGCCGAGGTGCACGAACGCCGACGCGGGCAGCGGCTCGCCCTCGCCGGAGCGCACCGCGGCCACGACCGTGACCGGGAGCTTCTCCCGCACGGCGAACCGCAGCCAGTCCGGCAGCGCGGGCCCGGCCAGGTGGGCGTCGTCGACCACGACCACCAGCGGGGCGCGCTCCGCCAGGCGGCCGAGCGCCCGGACCAGGGCCGAGTAGAGCACCGCCGGGCCCAGCATGCTATCCGCCAGCATCGGGGGCAGCCGCGGGCCCGGCGCCAGGTTCAGCAGCGGCCCGAGCAGCGCCGCGTCCGCGCCGAGGATGTCGGCCGCGGTGTCGGGCCCGAGCCCGCGCAGCAGGCCGGCCAGCGCCGCCAGCAGCGCGTCGAGCGGCATCGAGCGGTCGAGCGGGCCGCACGACGCGATCAGCACCGTGTCCCCGGCCGCGGTGCGCCGCCCGGCCCAGGCCCGCAGCAGCGTCGTCTTGCCGATGCCGGCCTCGCCGTCCACCACGACCACCTCGACGGCGTCGCGCGCCCGCGCCGCGACCGCCTCCAGGTAGGCCAGCTCGTCGTCCCGGCCGACCAGGACGGGTCCGCCCGGGCCGGACGCGGCCGGCCCGGGCCCGGTCAGCTCGCCCCGCAGGATCGCGGTGTACAGCGCGGTCGTCTCGGGCGAGGGATCGGTGCCCAGCTCGTCGGCCATCCGCTCGCGGGCGCTGGCGTACTCCGACAGCGCCCCGGCCACCCGTCCGCCCATCACGTGGGCCCGGAGCAGCAGCCGCAGCGCCGCCTCGTCGTACGGGTCGCGTTCGGCCGCGGCCGCGGCCGCGTCGGCGGCGGCCATCCAGTCGCCGGCGTCGAGCAGGGCGGCGGCCGCCACCAGCCGGGCCCGGCCGGTCAGCCGGCTCAGCTCGGCCTGCCGGAGCTGGGCCCACTCGCCGGGCAGCGGCTGCGGGCCGTCGCCGCGGATCAGCGAGAGCGCGACCCGCGCGGCCGCCACCGCGCCCATCACGTGGCCCCGCTCCCGCCGCGTCTGCATCTCCCGGGTCAGTACCGCCAGCTCGGTCGCGTCCAGCCAGTCGCAGTGCAGCAGGTAGCCCTGGTCCCGGTGCTCGATCCGGTCACGCCCGAGCACGGTGCGCAGCCGGCTCATCAGCACCGCCAGCTGGTCGTCGGGCCGGGCCGGCGGGACGGTGTCCCACAGCGCGTCGATCAGCACCGCGGCCGGCACGGCCTGCCCCGCGCCCAGCGCGATCAGCTGCAGGGCCAGCCGCGCCTTCCGGCTACCCAGCGCCTGCGGCTCGATCCCGTCCACGCCGAAGTCGCCGAGCACCCGCACCGCCAGCGACTTCACCCGCCTATTAAAAGCCGGCGGTGCAACCTGACTGCAACCACCGCCGTTCACGCTGGTCAGGAAACCTCCGCCGAGGAAAGGAGATCCCGATGAGCGGGAAAGCGGAACAGAAGAGCTTTACCACGCCCGACGAGACCCGCGGCTTCGACTACGGCGCCCTGGACCTGCTGCGGATCGGCGGCGCCGAGATCGGCCGGCTCACCCTGCAGCCGGGCTGGCGCTGGTCGGATCATGTCAAGCCGATGGCCGGAACCGAGCTGTGCGAGGCACCCCACTTCCAGTACCACGTGGCCGGGACGCTGCACGTGGTGATGGCCGACGGCGCCGAGTTCGACGCCAGGCCCGGCGACGTCACCGCGCTGCCCCAGGGCCACGACGCCTGGGTGGTCGGGGACGAGCCGGTCGTGGTGGTGGACTGGTACGGGGCCAGCAACTACGCCCGCGGCTGACCCCGGCGGCCGGCGAACACGATCTCCCGCGTCCGTTCGGCGGCCAGTACGTCCGCGGCCGTGTGCCCGACGCCCGCCAGCCGGATCAGCCAGTGCCGGAAGGGGAGGCCGGCCGCGCGGGCCAGTCCGCGGACGTGCCGGTCGTAGCGCAGCCCGCGGTCCAGCCGGTTCGTGCCCTGCGCCATCGCCGCCGGGCTCACCTCGAGCAGCAGCGAGGCTCCGTCGTTGTCCAGCTCGCCCAGCACGATCGTCACGTCACGGCCGAGGTAGCGTTCCAGGCTCCGGCCCGGGTTCGCGTCCGCATAGCCGGGGGCGTGGTCGAACCCGTAACGCCAGTCGTTGACGCGCGCGGCGTCCGGCACCGGGACCGGTCGTTCCCGGCTGAAGTACAGGTACGTCGAGGGGTTGGCGACGACGAACCGGACGCGTAGCCCGCGGGCGGCCAGGACGTCGGGCCCGCGGCCCACGGCCGCGTAGCGGTTCACGAACTGGCCGCCCGCCGAGTTGCCGAACACCACCACGGCCGGGTCGGGCCCGGGTTCCGGGGCCAGCCGGGCGAGCAGGCTGTCCATGACGCCGAACGAGCTGAGAGGAGCCCGCCCCAGCGCCGGGTAACCGCCCTTCCACCCCTCGACCCCCCAGTACAGCGCGCCATCAGCCCCGTTCACGTCGGCCCGGTCCCCATCGGCCCTGTCCACGTCGGCCCTGTCCACGTCGGCCAGGAACTGCGGGGCGACGATGAGCGCCTCCGAGGCGGCCAGCCGCGCCGCGTGCCGCGCGCTGGCCAGGTACCGGTCCGAGTCGCGCAGCGCGCCGTGCACCACGATCACGACCGGCCCCCGCCGCGGCCGGCCGAGCGGTCCCGAGGCGTGGCACGCCAGCAGCCCGGTCCCCTCCGGGCCGCTGACCGGGACCCGCTGGTCGCCCAGGACCCGCACCGGCCGGTACTGCTCGTCGTTCCCGATCGCGAAGGCATCGCCCGGCCGCGCCACCTCCGTCATGCCGCCAGCGTATGCCGCGCCGGTGTGGTAGTCCTGACGAGGCGCCTGCCGCCGGACGAGAGGAGCCAGCCATGGACCTGGGCCTGCGCGGCCGCCGCGCGCTGATCACCGGAGGCAGCCGGGGCATCGGCTTCGCGGTGGCCGGGGCACTCGCCGCCGAGGGCGCGGCCGTGGGCCTCGTCGCCAGGGACGCGGACGGCCTGGCCGAGGCCGCCGGGCGGCTGGAGCCCCGCGGGGTTCCGGTCGCCACCGCGGCGGCCGACGTCACCGATACCCCAGCTCTGCAGCGCGCCGTGGCGGAGATCGCCAGCGCGCTGGGCGGCCTGGATCACCTGGTGGCCAACGCGGGCGGCACGGTCGGGACGGGCAACCTCACCAGCGCCGCCGACGACGAGTTCACCGCGACGTTCGCGCTCAACGCGGGCCACGCCGCCGAGCTCATCCGGGCCGGGCGGCCGTACCTGCAGGCCGCGGGCGGCGGCGCCGTGGTGATCATCTCCTCGGTCACCGGGATGAGGCCCGCGCCGCGGACCGCCTATGCGGCCGCCAAGGCGGCCGAGATCCACCTGGCCGCGACGGCCGCCCAGGAACTCGCGCCGGATCGCATCCGGGTGAACGCCGTCAGCCCCGGTTCGATCATGTTTCCCGGCGGCGGCTGGGACAGCTTCCAGCGGGCCAACCCGGAAGACTTCGCCGCCTTCCTGGCCAGCCAGTTCCCGTTCGGCCGCCTCGGCTCGCTGCCGGAGGTCGCCGACGTGGTCGCGTTCCTGCTGTCCGAGCGGGCCTCCTGGGTCACCGGCGCGAACATCGCGGTGGACGGCGGCCAGATCTACCCGAGCGCCCGCCGCTTCACCTGAGGAGGATCACATGTCGATGACGATGAGCCGGGCCGAGCGCGAGGAGTTCCTGGCCGGGTTGCACGTCGGGGTGCTCAGCGTGGCCTCGCCGGACGGCCGCGGCCCGCTGGCCGCCCCGGTCTGGTACACCTATCAGCCGGGCGGCACGGTGAACGTGAGCACCGGCCGCGGCACCCGCAAGGCCCTGGCCATCGAGGCGGCGGGCCGGGTCAGCCTGTGCGCCCAGGACGAGCGGCCACCCTATAAGTACGTCACGGTCGAGGGCCCGGTCGTCATGGAAGATGCCACCGACGCCGAACGGCGCGAGCTGGCCCGCCGGTACCTCGGGACCGAGGGTGGCGACGCCTACATCTCGGCCAACCCCGGAGGCTCCCAGGTCATGATCAGGCTGACACCGGAGCACTGGCTGAGCAGGGCCTACAGCGACGGCTGAGGCGCGAGGCCGGAAATAAGGTTGAGCCGCGGACACAGCCGAAGGGACGATGAGGCATGGTCCTGGTGCGTGCGACGACGATGACCGACTGGCAGGCGCTGCGCGAGATCCGCCTGCAGGCGCTGCTCGACGCGCCGGACGCCTTCGCCTCGACCCACGCCAGGGAGACCGCCCTCGGCGCGGACGAGTGGCGCCAGCGAGCCGGCCGCGACGGCTCGTTCATCGCGTTCCTGCCCGAGGTCTGCCCGGCCGGCCTGGGTGCCGGGTACCTGGCGGCGCCGGAGGTCGTCGAGCTGGTCGGCATGTTCGTCCGGCCGCAGGCCCGGGGCCGCGGCGTCGGTGCGGCGGTCATCGACGCGGTCGCCGGCTGGGCCAGGCAGCGGGGCGCCAGCACCGTCCACCTGTGGGTGACCGAGACCAACAAGCATGCCCGCGTGCTGTACGAGCGCTGCGGGTTCACCGTCACCGCCGAACGCCAGCCGCTGCCCTCCAACCCCGCCCTCGGCGAGCTCGGCATGCAGCGGCCGGTATAGCGGGAAGGACCCAGCACCGGTCTAACCGGGCGCCCTTCTCGAACTGGGCGCGCACGCCCAGCAACCGTACCGGGCGCCGCCCGGTGAACCGGCTCAGTGCCTCGGCCGCCGCCCGCGCGATCACCGCGGGGTCCGAGGAAGGCTCGGCCAGCGTTACCCCGTGCGTCTCGGTGATGAACGGCGCGTACCGCACCTTCACCACGATCCGCAGCGCCGGCCGCGGCTCCGACGCCAGGTCAAGAGCCAGCAGCCCGGCGATCCGCGCTACTTCGGCCTCCACCTGCGGCCAGCCGGCGATGTTCCGCTGGAACGTCTCCTCGCGCCCGTGGCCGCGCGCCACATAGGGCGAGTCGTCCACCTCGGCGTCGCCCCGGCCGCAGGCCAGCAGCACCAGCCACGGCCCGGTCATGGGCCCGAACACCGCGGCCAGCGCGTCCGGGTCCGCGGTGGCCAGGTCGCTGACCGTGCCGATGCCAAGGCCGGCGAGCTTCCTGGCCGTCTTGGCGCCGATGCCCCACAGCGCCTCGGTCGGCCGGGCCCCGAGCACCTCGAACCAGTTCGCGAACGTCAGCCGGAACACCCCGGCCGGCTTGCCGAACCCGGTGGCGATCTTGGCCTGCAGCTTGTTCTCGCCGATCCCCACCGTGCAGTCCAGCTGCGTGGCCTCCCGCACCTGGCGTGCCAGCGACCACGCAAAGGCCTCTGGGTCCTCAACCTCGACGCCGACGAACGCCTCGTCCCAGCCGAGCACTTCCACCACCGCGCCCGTCGACCGGAGGACCTCCATCACCGTCTCCGAGATCTCCTCGTAGGCGGCCCGGTCCACCGGGAGGAACACCGCGTCCGGCAGCCGCTTTGCCGCCGTCCGCAGCGGCAGCCCGGAGTGCACGCCGTGCTCCCTGGCCTCGTAGGACGCGGTGCTCACCACGCCACGCTTGGTCGGGTCGCCGTCCCCGCCTACCACTACGGGCCGGCCGCGCAGTTCGGGATGCCTGAGGACCTCGACCGCCGCGATGAACTGATCGAGGTCCACGTGCAGCACCCAGCGCGCCACGCTCCACTCCTACCCCGCCCCGCCCTCCACTACGAACGCCCGGGCCACGCTTCCCATGATCGCGAAGGGTTTTTAGTCTCGGCAGACTAAAGATGCTTCGCGATCATGAAAACTGAGTTCGAATTGTGGCCCGCATGCCGACGTTGGCGCGCCTCGATAAAGCAGTCGTGGTGAAGATGCGGCTGTGGGTAGCGTGAGGACCATGTCGTGGTCGAAGTACGCAGAGTTCCTGGCGTTCGCCGTGGTCCTGGTGCTGATCCCCGGGCCCGACTTCGCCGTGGTCACCAAGAACACCCTGGTCGGCGGGCGTCGCCGGGGGAGATGGACCGCGCTGGGCGTGAGCACCTCCAACCTGGTGCAGGGGACCGCGGCCGCGTTCGGCGTCAGCGGGCTCATCCTCAGGGTCCAGCCGCTGTTCGAGGCGATCAAGTGGGCCGGCGTCGGCTACCTGGCGTACCTGGGCGCGCAGGCCATCCGTTCGGCCCTGCGCGGCCAGTACCAGCCGGTGGACGAGGCGGACGGCCACACCAGGGGCCTGGCCGGCTGGCGGCAGGGATTCATCTCCAACATCACCAACCCCAAGGTCCTGGTGTTCTACCTTGCCGTCCTGCCGCAGTTCCTCACCCCCGGCGCGGGCCTCGGCTGGCTGCTGGTGCTGGCCTGGAGCCACGCGATGCTCGGCCTGAGCTACCAGCTCGCGCTGGTCACCGGCCTGCACGGCGCCCGGCGCCTGCTGATGCGCCGCAGGGTGCGCCGCGGCCTCGACGCCACGACCGGCGCCGTGCTCCTCGGCTTCAGCGCCAAGCTCGCCACCGAACACGTCTGACCGCGCCCGTTCGGCCCAAATGGTTTTGATCTGTCCGTACCAGGCCGGACACAATGCAGTGTGCTGCTGACCATCACCACCACCCGCGCGCCAGCGACCGACCTGGGCTACCTGCTGCACAAGCATCCAGACAAGCACCAGGCGTTCGCCGTCGCGGCCGGCCAGGCGCACGTCTTCTACCCCGAGGCGACGGCGGAGCGGTGCACCGCCGCGCTGCTGCTCGAGGTCGACCCGATCGGCCTGGTCCGCGACCGCAAGCACGCCGGCCAGGACACGGCGCTCGGCGAGTACGTCAACGACCGGCCGTACGCCGCCTCCAGCATGCTCGCGGTGGCGATCAAGGAGGCCTTCCGCACCGCGCTCACCGGCCGCTGCGACGCGCGTCCCGCCCTGGCCGCGAGCCGCATCCCGCTGGCCGTGAACATCCCGGCCCTGCGCTGCCGGGGCGGCGCGGCGCTGGCCCACCGCGTCTTCGAACCTCTCGGCTGGACCGTCGAGGCGCGCGCGAACCCCCTGACCCCGCCCGAGTGGGGCGACTCTCCGTACCTCGGGCTGCGGCTGACCGGCGAGCTCCGGCTGGCGGACGCGCTCAACCACCTGTACGTGCTGCTGCCGGTGCTCGACGACGCCAAGCACTACTGGGTGTCCACCGAGGAGGTGGACAAGCTGATCCGGGCCGGCGGCGACTGGCTGGCCGGGCACCCGGAGAAGGAGCTCATCACCCGCCGCTACCTCAGCCACCAGAAAAAGCTCACCCGGTCCGCGCTGGCCCGGCTGGCCGAAGCCGACGACACCGAGCCGGAAGAACTCGATAACGCGGTCCCGGACGAGCCTAAGGACAAGCCGCTCGCGGTGCAGCGCCGCGAGGCCATCCTGGCCGTGTTGCGGGAACGCGGCGCCCGGCGGGTCGGCGACCTCGGCTGCGGCGCGGGCGCACTAACCCGTGACCTGCTGCGCGAGGTCGGCATCGACCACGTCGTGGCGACCGACGTGTCCGCCCGGGCCCTGCAGCTGGCCGCCCGGCACCTGAACCTGGAACGGATGCCGGACAAGCAGCGCGAGCGGCTGACGATCTTCCAGTCCTCGCTCATTTACCGCGACGACCGGCTGGCCGGGCTGGACGCCGCCGTGCTGATGGAGGTCATCGAGCACCTGGACCCGGACCGGATCCCCGCGCTGGAACGGGTCGTGTTCGGCGCGGCGGCGCCCGCTGTCGTCGTCGTCACCACCCCCAACGCCGAGTACAACGCCCACTTCGCCACGCTGGCCGCCGGCGCGATGCGGCACCCGGACCACCGCTTCGAGTGGACCAGGGCGCAATTCCGCGCCTGGGCCGGCCGGGTCGCCGACCGCTACGGCTACCGGGCCAGGTTCCTGCCGGTCGGCCCCGAGGACCCGCGGGACGGTCCGCCCACCCAGCTCGCGGTCCTGGAGAAGGGGACGGAACCGTGGAACTGAACATCCCCGAGCTGAGCCTGGTCGTGCTGATCGGCGTGACCGGCTCGGGCAAGTCGACGTTCGCCCGGACACACTTCAAGCCGACCGAGGTGATCTCCTCGGACTTCTGCCGGGGCCTGGTCGCCGACGACGAGAACGATCAGTCCGCGACCGCGGCCGCGTTCGAGGTGCTGCAGTTCATCGCCGGGCAGCGCCTGGCGGCCGGCCGCCTGACCGTCATCGACGCCACCAACGTGCAGCCCGAAGCCCGCCGCGAGCTGGTCACGCTGGCCCGTGAGCACGACGTGCTGCCGGCCGCGATCGTGCTCGACCTGCCCGAAAAGCTCTGCGCCGACCGCAACAAAACCCGCCCAGACCGGGACTTCGGCCCGCACGTGCTCCGCCGGCAGCGCGGCCAGCTCCGCCGCGGGCTGCGCGGGCTGGGCCGCGAAGGGTTCCGCACCGTGCACGTGCTGCACACCCCCGAGGAGGTCGCCGCCGCCGCCATCGGCAGGACCAGGCTGTACAGCGACCTGCGGCACGAGGCAGGCCCGTTCGACATCGTCGGTGACGTGCACGGCTGCCGGGCCGAACTCGAGGCGCTGCTGGCGGTGCTCGGCTACGAGATCGACCGCGACGCGGCCGGCCGCCCCGTCGGCGCCCGCCACCCCGGCGGCCGGCGCGCCGTGTTCACCGGCGACCTGGTCGACCGGGGCCCGGACACGCCGGGCGTGCTGCGCCTGGTCATGGGCATGGTCGCGGCCGGGACGGCGTTCTGCGTGGCCGGCAACCACGAGGCCAAGCTGCTCAAGGCGCTGCGCGGCAAGAACGTCAAGCGCAGCCACGGCCTGGACGCCTCGATGGAGCAGCTGGACGCCCAGACCGCGGAGTTCCGGGCCGGCGCGGAGCGGTTCATCGACGGCCTGATCAGCCACTACGTGCTGGACGGGGGCCGCCTGGTGGTGGCGCACGCCGGCCTGATCGAGCGCTACCACGGCCGCGCCTCGGGCCGGGTCCGCGAGTTCTGCCTGTACGGGCAGACCACCGGCGAGACCGACGAGTACGGCCTGCCGGTCCGTTACCCGTGGGCGACCGAGTACCGGGGCCGCGCCGTCGTGGTGTACGGCCACACCCCGGTGCCGGCCGCGGAGTGGCTGAACAACACCCTGTGCGTGGACACGGGCTGCGTGTTCGGTGGCCGTCTGACCGCGCTCCAGTATCCCGAACGGTCGCTGGTCTCTGTCCCCGCCGCCCGCGTCTACCACCCCCCGGCCAAGCCGTTCCCCTCGGTTTCCGCCCCCGCCGCCGGCCGGCGCGAACCGGACGTGCTGGATATCGCGGACGTGTCCGGATCCCGCGTGATCGAGACGGCGTACCTGCCCCGGGTGGGAATCCGCGACGCGCACGCGGCGGCCGCGCTGGAGGTGATGAGCCGGTTCGCGATCGACCCGCGCTGGCTGCTCTACCTCCCGCCGACCATGAGCCCCGTCGCGACTCAGGCCGACGGCGACCTGCTCGAGCATCCGGACCAGGCCTTCAGCGCCTACCGCGCCGAGGGCGTGGCCGAGGTGGTGTGCGAGGAGAAGCACATGGGCTCGCGCGCCGTGCTGCTGGTGTGCCGCTCGCCCGAGGATGCTTCTTCTCGTTTCGGCGTCTCCCCGGCCCCGGGCGCCGTCTGGACCAGGACCGGCCGGCCGTTCTTCTCGTCTCCGCTGACCGCTCAGCTTCTCGACCGGGTGCGCGAGGCGGCCGAGGCGGCCGGGCTGTTCGCCGAGCTCGACACGTCCTGGCTGCTCCTGGACGCCGAACTTGTCCCCTGGAACGTCAAGGCCGGCCAGCTGCTCACGGACCAGTACGCGGCCGTCGGCGCGGCCGCCCGGGCCTCGCTCCCGGCCGCGGCCTCGGCCCTGGAGCAGGCGGCCGCCCGCGGCCTGCCCGGGGTCGGCGAGCTGCTGGACCGGACCAGGTCGAGGCGGGCCAACGCGGACGCGTTCACCGCTGCCTACCTGCGCTACTGCTGGGCCACCGACGGGCTGGCCGGGGTGCGTGTCGCCCCGTTCCAGCTGCTTGCCACCGAGGGCGCGGTCTACCACGGCCGGCCGCACCTGTGGCATCTCGCGCTCGCCGACCGCCTCGCCTCCGGCGACCCGTCGCTGATCTCGGTCACCCGCCGGATCTGCGCCGATACCAGCGATCCCGCACCGGCCACCCGGTGGTGGGAGGAGCTGACCGCGGCCGGGGGAGAGGGCATGGTGGTCAAGCCCGCCGCGAACCTGACCCTCCAGGGCGGGGCCGGCCAGCCCCGCCGCGGCAGCGGCTCAGGCCAGCAGAGATTGGTCCAGCCCGGCCTGAAGGTGCGCGGCCGGGAGTACCTGCGGCTGATCTACGGCCCCGACTACACCGAGCCGGCCAACCTGACCCGGCTGCGCCAGCGCGCCCTGTCGCACAAGCGCTCGCTGGCGCTGCGCGAGTACGCCCTCGGCCTGGAGGCCCTGGACCGGGTGGCCGGCGGCGAGCCGCTGTGGCGCGTGCACGAGTGCGTCTTCGCCGTCCTCGCCCTGGAATCCGAACCCGTCGACCCGAGGCTCTAGCCATGACCGTCATCGCCGTGCCGTACCACCTGGACGAGTACCTGCCCGACCTGGACCTCCCGGGTGAACCGGACGAGGTCGTCACCGCTCAGTTCCCGCCCGGTGATCCCTGGGAGCGGCTGGCTGTGCTGTACGAGGAGGTGGCCCGCGCGGTCACGGCCGACGCCGGCCTCGGCGGCAGCCCGGTCGTCATGACCGGGGACTGCGCCATCTCGCTCGGGATCATGGCCGGGCTGCAGCGCGCGGGCGCCGATCCCGGTGTCGTCTGGTTCGACGCCCACGGCGACGTGCAGACGCCGGAGACCACCGCGTCCGGGTACCTGCCCGGCATGCCGCTGCGGCTGCTGACCGGGTACCGGCCCGAGCTGATCGCCACCCGGCTCGGCCTGCGCCCGGTGCCCGAGCAGCGGATCGTGCTGGCCGGTGCCCGGGACCTCGACCCGCCCGAGGCGGCCTACCTGGCTGGCGCCGCGATCCGCCGCCGCGAGGTGGCTGCGCTGGCCGCCGCCGACCTGCCCGACGGCCCGTTCTACGTGCACGTGGACCTGGACGTGATCGACGGGGCCGGGCTGCCCGGCCTGCGCTTCCCGGTGCCCGGCGGACCGGACGCGACCCAGCTGGCAGACGCGCTGCGCGTGCTGCTGGGCACCGGCCGGGTGGCCGCGTTCGGTATCGCCTGCAGCTGGCATCCGGGCCACGCTGCGGCCCGGCACGTCGCCGCCCAGCTGGGCCCGATCCTGGATTAACCGCGCTGGGGTTACCCACCGCCGTTCGACCGGCCCCGCGTGGCCGGCCCCGTTTGGCCGGCCCGGTTACGCGGCGTACGTGCGGACCAGGCGCAGCGCGGTGGCGCCGGCCGGCCCGCTGGCCTCGAGGCCGGACTGCTCCGGATCCAGCCGCTGCGCCGCGACCCGGCAGAACGCCCCGGCCGTCCCGGTGATGGCCGACTCCGCGTCCGGCGGCCCGAACCGCCACACCTGCTCACCATCGGGCGCGGTCAGCTCGCACCGCACCGCGACGGCCGGCTCGCCCGCCAGGCTCAGCGCGTACGGCAGCGTCCGGTGCGCCAGCCAGGCGATGTGCCGCAGCCGGCCGGTGTCAGGGAAGTCGGCGCCGAGCGGCCCCGCGATATCGAGCCCGTGCGCCCAGTGCTCGGCCAGCCGGGTGGTCGCCAGCGTGGCCGGCTTGAGCGTGCCGACCATCCACGGCACGGGCCGGTCCGGGTCGGCCGCCCGCATCGCGGCCAGCGACGCCTGCCGGGCCCGCTGCCATCGGGCGAACACCTCGGCGGATGCCGCCCTCTCCGCCCGGACCGCCGCGTCGGCCCGCTCGTCCATCGTGTCCCCGGCTACCCCGTCCAGCCCGCCGAGCAGGGAGCCGTGCGTGGCCGTGGCCGCGGCCGCCTCCTCCGACTGGGCCAGGTGCAGCACCACGTCGGCGATCGTCCAGCCGTCGGCCGCCGAAGCCGACCCCCACTGCGCCTCGTCCAGGCCGCTCAGGATCTTCTCCAGCCGCTCCTGTTCGGCCCCCAGGTCATCGAAGATGCTCATCCCCGCACTATCGCACACGGCCTACCCGCCAGTAACGCCCTCGCCCGCTGGCCCGGCCAGGCGAGCCGTTCGCCCGCTACCCGAGCAGTCACTCTGGCACCGTCAGCACCACGCCCGTTGACGTTCCACCCCGCCGGATCCCCGTTTGCCGCCCCGGCCCGCGTGTTCATACTGCATGAATGCCGCGTTCATGCAGTTCCAGCGACATGGCTGGGACATCCATGCAGTTAAGCTCCGGCACGAGGTGGTGCTGGTGGGACGGAAGTGGTTCATGCGCCACGATACGGCGTCTCGCGCGCTAAAAGCAAAGGCCGCCGTGCGCGTCCAACGACATGAACGCGGCATCCACGTCGCATAGAGCCGTCAGCTGTTATACGCAGGCCGTGCACAAAGGCCCCAGCGGGCCGAGCCCGCCCGACTTGGTGCCTTTCTGGAAACCGCCGAACATCAGCGACAGGATGATCAGTACCACGATCAGCAGCAGTACCAGCATCAGGCATCCGCCCGTCCGCGATTGCGGCCAGCGGCGCCGCGGGCCCTGCGGGCCCCTAGACCTGTACATACGGATGGGTATGCCCAGGCACAGCGCAATATGCCGGCCGTGCCGAATTATCTGAACCGTCCCGGGTAGCTCAGTGACTCGTGAAGCTCCTTAGCCAGCCGACGGCGCAAAACCCGAGGAAGACCATGCCGCGCATGCCGAGAGTGGGCGGGATCGTGGCGGCGATCGTGGCCGTGCTCGTGCTTGTCCTGGTCCTTTCCGCGGTCCACCTGCTGCCCCAGCTGCGGAACCCGTTCGCTGAGACGACCACCGTCCGGAGCCAGCCCGTCATCCTGAAGTCGATCACCAACCTCAGCCGCTACGAGGCGGCCAGCGGTTCGTTCCAGGTCGTGGTCGACCTGACCAAGCGGAGCAGCCTGATCCCCTCGTTCCTCGAGGGCAGCGAGACGCTGTTCATCGGGCAGGGCACCGATATCGCGTACGTCGACTTCGCCGCGCTCAAGAGCGGGGCCATCGCGGTGAACGCGAACCGTACCGCGGTCACCGTGACGCTGCCGAAGCCGCAGCTCGAGCCGGCCGTGCTCAACGTCAACCAGTCGTACGTGTACGCCGAGCAGCAGGGGCTGTTCAACCGCATTGGCAACTTCTTCTCCGGCAACCCGAACAGCCAGCAGCAGGTGTACCAGATCGCCCAGCAGAAGATCGGGGCCGCGGCGCGGCAGAGCCCGCTGCTGGCCGATGCGCAGAAGAACACCGAGGGCATGCTGACGGGCATGCTGACGTCGCTAGGCTTCAAGCGCGTCACCGTCACGTTCGGCGGTTTGCGTTAGAGCACACTCCAACTCGTAGGCTCTATTCGTGACGACCTGGAGCATCGGCGAGGCCGCCGCCAAGTGCGGTCTTTCCCAGCACACGCTGCGCTGGTACGAGCGGATCGGCCTGCTCGCGAAGATCGAGCGCGGCGGGGACGGCCGCCGCCGGTTCAGCGAGGGCGACCTGGAATGGCTGTCCCTGCTGACCAAGCTGCGCGCGACCGGGATGCCGGTCAGGGACATGCAGCGGTACGCCGAGCTGGTCAGGTCGGGCGCGGGTGAGGCCGAACGCATCGAGCTGCTGAAAAAGCACCGCGAGGAGGTGCGCCGGGCCCTCGCCAGCCAGCGGGAATGCCTGAAGCTGCTCGACGCGAAGATCGACTACTACGCGGACTGCCTGGCCGTCGCGCCGCACGCCAACGCACTCTAAGACACTCCAAGAGGAGCACGAGCAACATGCGCACCACCACACTCGGCCAGTTGACCGTGTCCGCCCAGGGACTGGGCTGCATGGGGATGAGCGAGTGGTACGGCGCCACCGACTGGGACGAGTCGATCGCGACCATCCGCCGCGCCCTGGACCTGGGCGTGACGTTCATCGACACGGCGGACATCTACGGCGCCGGCCACAACGAGGTGCTGGTCGGCCGCGGCATCGCCGGCCGCCGCGACGACGTGCAGCTGGCCACGAAGTTCGGCATCGACCGGTCCGGCGGCGACGCCCACCGGATCATCCGCGGCGAGCACGACTACGTGAAGCGGGCCTGCGAGTCCTCGCTGACCCGGCTCGGCGTGGACCACATCGACCTGTACTACCTGCACCGCCCGCCGCAGACGGCCGAGATCGAGGAGACCGTCGGCGCGATGGCCGAGCTCGTCGCCGAAGGGAAGGTCCGCTACCTGGGCCTGTCTGAGGTCAGCGGCGACCTGCTGCGCCGGGCGTACGCCGTGCACCCGATCACCGCGGTGCAGAGCGAGTATTCGCTGTGGACCCGCGACGTGGAGACCCCTAACTCCGAAGGCGGCGCCATGGACGCCATGCGCGAGCTCGGCGTCGGCTTCGTGCCCTACTCGCCGCTCGGCCGCGGCTTCCTCACCGCCACCGTCGACCTGAGCACGCTGGGCGAGCGCGACTTCCGCCGCCGCAACCCGCGGTTCAGCGGCGAGGCCGGGCAGAAGAACCTGGCCATCGTGGACGCGGTCCGCGAGGTGGCCGACGCCAAGGGGGTCGCCCCCGCGCAGGTCGCGCTGGCCTGGGTGTACGCCCAGCAGGAGCGCCTCGGCGTCAACCTCGCGCCCATCCCCGGCACCAAGCGGGTCAAGTGGCTCGAGCAGAACGTGGCCGCTCTGGACGTCACGCTCACCCCCGGCGAGCTAACCGTCCTGGACCCGCTGGCCACCCAGGTGGTCGGCACCCGTTACTAGGGACAAGACGACCGCGGGCAGATCAATCGGCGACACGACGCGATAGCAGCTTCCATATGCGCCGGATTTTCCGGACTTGACATGAAGATGGTGCTGTGGAGCCGCGGGAAAGGGGCCGGCGCGTCACGGTCGTCGCGATCGTGCTGGCGCTGGTGGAGGTGGTGACCCTCGTGGCGGGCTGCCTCAGCCGGCCCGGCGCGGCGGTGGTCCCGCTGCACCTGGGGTGGGCTTTCTCGCCTGTCTCGGACACCGTGACGATCCGGGTGACGTCCCCGGCCGGGGCGAGCGGCCGGCGGGTGCTGGCGCAGAGCCAGCTGGTCGTATCGGTACGCGTCGGCGGGCGCACCGGACGCTGGTCGGCGGGCGGCGGGACGGTACGGGTGCCGGTGCCCGCGGGCGGGCGGACCAGCCTGCTCGTTCGGCTCACCGGCCCGCAGCCGCTGACCAGGACGGTCGTGGTCACCACCCCGCCACCGCTGCGGGTCGTCTCGTCTGGCGCGAGCTCCGGCCGGTGGCTCGTGTACACCTCCGGCCCGCTGCGTCCCGGGCCGGAGCAGCTACTGTGCGGCACCGACAAGGTCAGCATCGTGGCATCGACGCAGGTGGCGGTCGCCGAGACCGCGAAGGCCTGCCCGGCCCGGCTCCGGCTGACCGGGCGGGACGGCGAACAGCTGGTCGTCCCGGTGACGATTCCCGCCCGGTCCACAGCCAAGATCCCCGCCGTGTCCGTGGCCCGGCTGTACTGCTTCGCGCGCCCGGCCGGACGGGCCATCTACATCACCATCGATGACGGCTGGACGCCCAGCGCGGAGGTGCTGGCCCTCATGCACCAGACGTACCTGCCGATCACGGCGTTCCTCATCGCCGGGGCCGCCAGGGAACACCTGAGCTACTGGAAGGAGTTCGTCACCGCGGGCGGGATGATCGGCGACCACACGGTCTCCCATCCCGACCTCACCAAGATCTCGCGGGGCCGGGCCACCGCCCAGTGGGGACAGGCCCGGACGCTGCTCGGCCGCTGGCTGGGCCAGACCCCGGCGGTGGGGCGCCCGCCGTACGGGGCGTTCGATCACGCGGCGGAGGTGGCGGCGGCACGGGGCAAGCTGACCGCCCTGGCCGGCTGGAGCGCCACCATGTCGGGTGACCGTGTTCGGACCTGGAACGGCAAGCCGCTGAGCCCGGGCGAGATCGTCCTCCTGCATTGGCATCCCGGGCTCGGCCGCCAGCTCGCCGCGCTGCTGGCGGTCATCAGGGCTCAGCATCTGAACCCGGCGCCGCTGATGCCGGCGAGTTTCGCTGGCATGGCTCCGCAGCGGCATTCCCTCAGTGGCGACTGATCCGGTCGTCGGGGGACTAACGCCACCAGGGCAGGCGGCGCTGCTCAGCGACGTGCGAGGCCGGTTCGGCGATCGCACGGATGTGCGAGCTGAGGTGCTGCAGATGCTCGTGCACCCAGAGCAGGTGCGGGTGATGGGGGGTGGTGATCACGCGGACCAGGTCCCCGGCCTCCTCCAGCCCGTCCGCGTCGCCGGCCGGGGCGGTCATCACCGCCATGCCGCTATCCCCGCCGGCCCGTGAGCTGGCACCCGACGTGGTGCCGTTCAGGCCGGTGAACGACGGCACCTTGACCGGCAGCAGCACCTGGCCCGCCACCGGCCGCCCGACCAGCACCGCGACCCGTTCGTAGAAGGCGGCCAGGTCCGCGGTGGCCTGCGTCAGCGCGTATCGCGCGTAGGCCATGCCGCGGTGCTTATGGTGCTCGGGTGCCTTCAGCCCGGCCAGCGAGTACGCGGTCAGCCTGAGCCGCATGGACGCCATGACCAGCATCCACAGGTCCTCCTTGGACACCCGCTTGGCGCCCTGTTCGGCCAGGAAGCCGCGCAGGGCCTCGTCGAGCCTGATCCCGGCGGTGGCCGCCGCGGAGCCCGTATCCGGTGGCTCGTCCCGGGTGCCCAGGGCCCAGTCCACCGACTGGGTCAGATAGGCGGCACCACGGCGGAACGCGTCGGCGAGGTCGTCGCCGACCACGGACGCGGCGCCCCGTGGCCAGAACAGGACCCCGACCACCAGGCTCACCAGGCAGCCGATGGCCACGTCCTCGATGCGCAGCAGGCCCACCTTCCAGCCGGCGGGCGCGAGCAGGTTGAACAGGACCAGCACGACCACGGTGAAGGCGGCCTGGCCGATGGTGAACGGCAGCGCGCCCGGGGCGTAGGCGGCCACGGCCACCGCGATGGGCAGCGCCGCCCACAGCGCCGGGGTGCTGGTGCCGATGCCGAGCAGCAGCAGCGCACCCAGCACGAAGCCGAGCAGGGTGCCGCCCAGCGCGCGCAGGGCGGTGGATTCGGTCGACGCCGCGTTGGTGCGCAGCACCGACAGGGTGCCGAGGACCACCCAGAAGCCATGCTGGACCGAGGACAGGTCGGCCACCAGCACGGCCGCGGCCAGCGCCAGCGACCCGCGCAGGCTGTTCAGGAACCAGACGGAACGGAAGCTGGCGTGCCTGGTCAGGACGCCCATTGCACCGGCGATCGAGGCCGCCCGCCGCTCCGCCATTGTCCCCTCGGGCTGGACGCCGTACCAGCCGAGGCGCCGGGCGGCGATTGTCTCCGGGTCGGCCCGCCGGGTGGCGATCAGCGCGTCCGCCGCGATGTTCCTGACGACCAGCGCGATCGCCTGGGCGTGGAACGCGTGCCGGGCCACGATCTCGACCGAGTCCATGTCCCGGTCAGCGGCCGACTCGTGGTAGGCGGTGGCGGCCATGCGCTGCCGTTCCATCGCGGTGATGTCCGGCGTCGCGCTGGTCGTGCCGGCCAGCAGGTCGCCGGTCTGCCTGAGCACCACGGCGATCAGGACGAACAGCTCGCGGTCGGGCTGCGCGGCCTGGTCCAGGTTCGGATGCCCCTCAGTGGCGTCGGCGATCAGCGCGGTACACCACTCGAGCAGCTGGACCACGCTGGCCATGCCCTGGTCGGCCGTTGCCAGGCCGACCGGCCGGTACGGCGTGCTGGCGAACGCGGTCATCAGCTGGTGCTTGGCCTCCTGGCAGGCCTGGATGTCGGCGGCGGTGGCGGTGCCGCGCGCCGAGGCCTCCAGGTGCCCGCCCAGCGTCCGGGCCGAACGCGCCGCGGCCTCGCGCAGCCGGTCTCCGGGGGATGGCGTCGGGATCAGCAGGACGACGGCGGCCGAGACGACGGAGGCCAGCCACCAGCCCGCCAGCCGGTCCGGGATCATGCTGATCGTGCCCGGCGTGGCTACTGGCAGTACGTACGGGAGCAGCGCGGCGGTGACGCCGGAGGCCGCGTTGGGCCCGGCCACCCCGGCGAAGAAGATCCCGAACGTCACCGGGATCGTGACCAGCACGGCCAGCCAGGTGATCCCGTGGACCGCGGTGCCGATGATCAGCCCGAGGCTGCCGGTCACGGCCAGGCCGAGGTGCGCGATGAGCTTGTCCCGCCCGCTGCCGCCGAACGAGGCCATGACCAGGCTGGCGAACCCGCCGAACGCCGCGAACAGCGCCATCTGCAGGTTGCCGAAGCCCTCGAAGGTCAGCGCGAACAGGGACGGGATCACCAGGACCGCCCGCAGCGTGCGCAGCCCGGCCGCCCTCGACCAGACCGGCCACCAGGCCGGCCGGGTTCGTTCGCCCCCGGACCCCTCGCCCCCGGACCCCTCGCCCCCGGACCCCTCGCCCCCGGACAGGGCCTGCGGGAGGCGGGCCCTCGGCAGGTGGCGCGCAACGCTCAGATCGGGCATTGGCCCAGTCTAAAAAGGCGGCAGGAACCCCTCAACCGCGCGGCCGGCTGACCCCGCGCTGCTGATTAGCTGAACCCTGCCTGAGAGTCCTCATCCCCGGGTGTCACATGCGCTACATTGCTGCATTCCGCGGGTGGCGCGTTCCCCCGCGGTGACCAGGAGGAGGGAAATATGCAGGATACGGGGGCACAGGCGCCTGCCGAGGCCTTGGGCGAGGACGACACGAGGCTGGCACACCTCGGATACCGTCCGCAGCTCAACCGCGTACTCGGGCTGTTCGCGAACTTCTCGGTGGCGTTCACCTACCTGTCGCCCATGGTCGGCATCTTCTCCCTGTTCGTGCTCGGCCTGGGCGCCGCAGGGCCGGCCTACATCTGGCTCACCTGGATCCCGGTTGCCGGGATGCTCCTGGTCGCGCTGGTGTTCGGCGAGCTGGCCAGCCACTATCCCGTGGCGGGCGCGCTCTACCAGTACAGCAAGTACACGGTCGGCCGGAGGTTCGGCTGGTTCGTCGGCTGGTTCTACGGGATCGCGCTGCTCGTCACGGTGGCGTCGGTAGACACCGGCGTGGTGCCCTACGTCACCTCCCTGGCCAAGCTCTCGCTCGGCTGGCAGCTCGACCCGACCAACCACCTGGTTGTCCTGGTCATCACGGTGGTCCTGCTCACGCTGCAGACCTCGCTGAACATCATCGGCGCCAAGGTGATGGGCCGGGTCGCACAGTTCGGCGTCTACGTCGAGATCCTCGGTACGTTCGGCGTCGCGGTCGTCCTCGGCATCCACGGCTTCCACCACGGCCCCGGCTTCCTGACCAGCACCCTGGGTGCCCAGCACGCCTCGGCCAACGCGCTCGGCCTGAACTTCGGCGGGAGCTGGCTCGCCGCCGCCCTGATCGCCGTGCTCGCCCCCGTCTACATCTTCTACGGCTTCGAATCGGCCGGGGACATCTCCGAGGAGACCAGGAACGCCGGCCGCCAGGTGCCCCGGGCCATGCGGCTGTCGCTGCTCAGCGGCGGGATCGCCTCGTTCGTGCTGACCGCCGCCCTGCTGCTGGCCATGCCGACCGGTGCCGCCTCGGCCAACCTCACCGTCCAGAACGGCGGGGTGCCGTACATCTTCAGCCAGCTGCCGCGCGGCATGCAGGATGTGCTGCTGGTCCTGATCATCTTCGCCTTCTTCTCCTGCGGCTCCGCGGTGCAGGGGGCCGGCAGCAGGCTCGCGTTCTCCTACGCCAGGGACGGCGCGCTGCCCGGGTCGAAGTGGATCTCGGAAGTCAGCCCGCGGTTCAAGACGCCGGCCAATGCCCTGTTCGGCGGCGCGCTGGTCACGGTGGTGTTCATCGGGCTCGCGTTCGCCGCGCCGACCCACGACGTCAAGATCTGGTTCATCACCTACCCGGCCAATACCAACGTGCTGGTCTCGCTGGTGTCGTTCAGCGTCAGCGGGATCTACCTGTCGTTCCTGCTGACCGTGATCGGGTCGATGATCGCCCGGGCCCGCGGCTGGGTGCCGGCCGGCACGTTCAAGATGGGGCGCTGGGCCTGGCCTGTGTCGGTGGTCGCCGGCCTGTACCTGGCCCTGATGCTGGTCAACGTGGTGCTGCCGTCCGGGCTTGGCAGCGGGCGTGCCTACTTCAACCTCGACTGGATCACCCTGCTGGTGATGGCGGTCGTCACCGTGGCCGGGATCATCGTGTACTTCGCCGCGCACGGTGGCCGGGATATCGGCGCGCACATCGTTGACACCGACGCGCCCGGGACCGCGGGGGAGGCCCTGACCCTGGAGACAGTCGCCTCGGACGATGGCGGGACCACGGCAGACGCCCAGGCGGCCGGGGGCCGCCGGCCGGAGGCGCCGTGACGCGCCGCTGACAGGCGGGCGCGACCGCATCGCGGTCCGTGGTAATGTGAAACGCTGCCCGGCGACTAGCTGGGTCAGCGGGAGGTTTGCTGCACCCTCATGCGGCTGCCTCACCCCTGATCCCTCATTCGGGGAATCAGCCCGTTTCGCGCCAATCCTTAAGGAGACACGTGCCGCTCGATACCGCCGCCAAGAAGGAGATCCTGGCGGAGTACGCGACCAGTGAGGGTGACACCGGTTCGCCGGAGGTCCAGGTCGCGCTGCTGACCAGGCGGATCAACCACCTGACCGAGCACCTGAAGGTGCATAAGCACGACCACCACAGCCGTCGTGGGCTGCTGCTGCTGGTCGGCCGCCGCCGCAGGCTGCTGAAATACCTGGCCAAGAAGGACATCAACCGCTACCGCGCGGTTCGGGAGCGGCTCGGCATCCGCCGCTAAGCTCCGCCGGCCAGGAACAACTGAACATCGACAACACTGACATCCCGTAGCCCCCGGCCCCGAGCGCCAGGGCCGGTCCTCGGTAGTGGTCCCCGGGTCGCCCGCCCTCGACGGCAGTGCCTTAGACGCACTGTCCTCAAGGCGGCAGCACCCGAGGGCTTCGATCGAAGACCGGCCGGCCGCCTCTTAGGCGAGCCAGCAGGCCACATGCGGCACGGCGGCGGGTGGGTGCGGGATCTACCGCAAGGAGGTCTCACCCGTGGAGGGTGTCCACAGCGCTGAAGCCGTTATTGACAACGGCGAATTTGGCGTACACACAATCAGGTTCGAGACGGGCCGGCTGGCCCGTCAGGCGGCCGGGTCAGCCCTGGTGACCCTGGATGGCGAGACCGTGGTGCTTTCCGCGACCACGGCGTCCAGGCAGCCCAAGGAAAACCTGGATTTCTTCCCGCTCACCGTGGACGTGGAAGAGCGGATGTACGCCGTGGGCCGGATTCCCGGCTCGTTTTTCCGTCGGGAGGGCCGTCCGTCCGAGGACGCGATCCTTACCTGCCGCCTCATCGACCGGCCGCTGCGCCCGTCCTTCGTCAAGGGCCTGCGTAACGAGATCCAGATCGTCGAGACCATACTCGCGCTCGACCCGCAGCACCTGTACGACGTGGTGGCGATCAACGCCGCGTCCATGTCCACCCAGCTGGCGGGCCTGCCGTTCTCCGGCCCCATCGGCGGGGTCCGGGTCGCGCTGATCAAGGGCCAGTGGGTGGCGTTCCCGACCCACGAGCAGCTGGAGCAGGCCACCTTCGACATGGTGGTCGCGGGCCGGGTGCTCCCGGCTGAGGACGGCGGGGACGTCGCGATCATGATGGTCGAGGCCGAGTCCACCCCGGGAACGCTCAAGCTGCTCGCCGACGAGACCAGCGGCGCGGTCGCGCCGACCGAGGAGACGGTGGCCGAGGGCCTGGAGGCGGCCAAGCCGTTCATCCGTGTCCTGTGCGAGGCGCAGTCGCGGCTCGCCGCCGAGGTAGCCGGTGACGGCGCCAAGGCCGCCGAGTACCCGGTCTTCGTCGACTACGCCGAGGATGTGTACCAGGCGGTGGCGCGCGAGGTCTCCGAGGAGCTGGCCACGACGCTGACGATCGCCGGCAAGCATGAGCGCGAGGCCGAGACCGACCGGGTCAAGGCGCTCGCCCAGGCGAAGCTCGCCGAGCAGTTCGAGGGGCGCGAGAAGGAGATCAGCGCCGCGTTCCGCGCGCTGACCAAGAAGCTGGTCCGGGAGCGGATCATCTCCGAGGGGCTGCGCATCGACGGCCGCGGCCTGACCGACATCCGGCCGCTGGCCGCGATGACCCACGTGCTGCCCCGGGTGCACGGGTCCGCGCTGTTCGAGCGCGGCGAGACCCAGATCCTCGGCGTGACCACGCTGAACATGCTCCGGATGGAGCAGATGATCGACACGCTCAACCCGGACCGCACCAAGCGCTACATGCACAACTACAACTTCCCGCCGTACTCGACCGGGGAGACGGGCCGGGTCGGCTCGCCGAAGCGCCGCGAGATCGGCCACGGTGCGCTGGCCGAGCGCGCGCTGCTCCCGGTGCTGCCGACGCGGGAGGAATTCCCCTACGCGATCCGGCAGGTGTCGGAGGCGATCAGCTCCAACGGCTCGACCTCGATGGGCTCGGTCTGCGCCTCGACCATGTCGCTGCTCGACGCGGGCGTGCCGCTGAAGGACATGGTCTCCGGCATCGCCATGGGCCTGATCCACGAGGGCGGCCAGTACGTGACGCTGACCGACATCCTCGGCGCCGAGGACGCCTTCGGCGACATGGACTTCAAGGTGGCGGGGACCGAGCAGGTGGTCACCGCGCTGCAGCTGGACACCAAGCTCGCCGGCATTCCGGCCTCGGTCCTGGCCGCGGCGCTGAAGCAGGCCCGCACGGCCAGGCTCACCGTCCTGGACGTCATGCGCGGCGCTATCACCGAGCCGGGGGAGATGTCCGCCTACGCTCCGCGGATCATCACGATCAAGGTCCCGGTGGACAAGATCGGCGAGGTCATCGGCCCGAAGGGCAAGATGATCAACTCGATCCAGGACGACACCGGCGCCGAGATCACCATCGAGGACGACGGCACCATCTACGTCGGGGCCACCGACGGCCCGTCGGCCGAGGCGGCGCGGGCCGCGATCAACGCGATCGCGAACCCGCATATGCCCGAGGTCGGCGAGCGGTTCCTCGGCACGGTGGTGAAGACGACCACGTTCGGCGCGTTCGTCTCGCTGCTGCCCGGCAAGGACGGCCTGCTGCACATCACGCAGATCCGCAAGCTGCACGGCGGCAAGCGGATCGAGAACATCGACGAAGTGGTGCACATCGGCGACAAGATCCAGGTCGAGATCCGCGAGGTCGATGACCGCGGCAAGCTGTCGCTGGTTCCGGTCGAGGTGGTGGAGCGCGAGGCGGCCGGCGAGGACCTCTCCGGCGGCGACTCCCGCGGCGACCGTCCTCGTGAGCACCGGGAACACAGGGACCGGGGTGACCGCGGCGACCGGGACGGCGGGGACGGGCACCGCCGGACCAGGCACCGCACCCGCGGCGGGCAACACGAGTAGATGACAATCGAATCAGGCCATGGAGTCCGCCGTACGGTTCTCCCCGGGGGTCTGCGGGTAGTCACCGAATCCTTGCCCGCGGTGCGTTCGGTCGCGCTCGGCATCTGGGTGGGGGTCGGCTCGCGTGACGAGGACCACGCCCACGCGGGCGCGACCCACTACCTGGAGCACCTGCTGTTCAAGGGCACCAGGCGACGCACCGCGCTGGAGATCTCCGCGGAGATGGACGCGGCCGGCGGCGAGATGAACGCGTTTACCGCGAAGGAGTACACCTGCTACTACGCGCGGGTGCTCGACGCGGACCTGCCGCTGGCCGTTGACATCCTGTCCGACATGGTGACCAGCTCGCTGATCACGCCGAAGGACGTGGACGCCGAGCGCAACGTGGTGCTCGAAGAGATCGCGATGAACGATGACGACCCCTCGGACACCGTGCACGAGGCGTTCACCTCCAAGCTGTTCGGCGATACCCCGCTAGGCCGGCCGATCCTGGGCACCACGGATTCGATCAACGCGATCACCAGGGACCAGATCTTCGAGCACTACCAGGCCAGGTACACCCCCGAGCACCTGGTGGTGGCCGCGGCGGGCAACCTGGACCACGAGACGGTGGTGGAGCTGGTCAGGAAGGCGTTCGGCCCGGTGCTCGAGCGGGCCGCCGAGCCCGCGCTGCCCCGGCTGAACGGGGACCAGGGCGGGCACGCGTTCGGCGTGGGCACCACGCTGATCTCCCGCAGCATCGAGCAGGCCAACCTGGTGCTCGGCTGCGAAGCGCTGGCCAGGACCGACGATCGCCGGTTCGCGCTCGGCGTGCTGAACGCGGCGTTCGGCGGTGGCATGTCCTCCCGGCTGTTCCAGGAGGTGCGGGAGAAGCGCGGCCTGGCGTACTCGGTGTACAGCTTCTCCGGGCAGCACGCCGACACCGGTATGTGGGGCATCTACGTCGGCTGCCTGCCTTCCAAGGCCGACGAGGTGCTGGCCATCTGCCGCGACGAGATCGCCCGGGTGGTCGAGGAGGGCCTGACCGACGCCGAGCTGATCCGCGGCAAGGGCCAGGTGCGCGGCTCGATCGTGCTCAGCCTGGAGGACCCTTCCTCGCGGATGAGCCGCCTCGGCAAGTCCGAGCTGGTCTACCCGCGGCTGGAACCGGTCGACGAGGTGCTCACCGCGATCGACTCCGTCGGCCACGACGACATCCGCGCGATCGCCGTCGATATCCTCACCCGCCCCAAGGCCCTGGCCGTGGTCGGCCCGTTCGACGACGCCAGCGCGTTCCAGGCCTGAATTCTCTATCGTGGATCGCTACACCGGTAGCGATCCACGATGAGCAGACCTAGCGAGGAGGCAGCCATGGCCAAGGTCGGCGTGCTCGGCGCGCGGGGACGGATGGGACGCGAGGTGGTCCGGACCGTCAGCGGGGCGCCGGACCTGGAGGTCGGCGCCGAAGTCGATCAGGGTGACGCGCTTGACGCGCTGACCGGCTGCGACGTGGTGGTCGACTTTACCCATCCCGGCGTGGTCATGTCCAACCTGCACTGGTGCGTCCGGCACGATGTGGACGCGGTCGTCGGCACGTCGGGGTTTGGCGAGGACCGGCTCGACGAGGTACGCGGCTGGCTCCCCGAGCACCCGGAGGTGCGCGTCCTGGTCGTGCCGAACTTCTCCGTGGGCGCCATCTTGATGATGCGGTTCGCCGCCCAGGCGGCCAGGTTCTTCCCCTCCGCCGAGGTGATCGAGCTGCACCACGCGAACAAGGCCGACGCCCCGTCCGGCACCGCGCTGCGTACCGCGTCGATGATCACCGCGACCAGGGCGGGGGCGGGCCTCGGGCCGCCGCCAGACGCCACCGCGTCGGCCCTGCCGGGCGCGCGCGGCGCCAGCGTGGACGGCGTGCACGTGCACTCGGTGCGGGTGGAAGGCCTGGTGGCGCACCAGGAGGTGCTGTTCGGCGGGACCGGGGAGACGCTCACGATCAGGCACGATTCGCTGGACCGGGTCTCGTTCATGCCGGGGGTGCTGCTCGGCGTCCGCGGCATCGGCTCCCTCCCGCCCGGCCTGACCGTCGGCCTGGAGGGACTCCTCGGGTTGGAGTAATCCCGGGTACCGTCAAGAACATGTGCCGAAGCATCAAGACCCTGCGCCCGCCCTACGCCGAGCAGGTGACCGACGAAGACATCCACGCCGCCGCGCTGCAGTACGTGCGTAAGATCAGCGGTTTCCGTGCCCCGGCCGGGCACAACGCTGAGGCGTTCGGCCACGCGGTCGACGCTGTCGCGGCGGCCACCGCGACGCTGCTCGATCAGCTCCAGGTCAGGTCCGGACCGGCGGCGTCCCGAGCCAGCTAAGGCTCGGTCCAGGGCAGGTAGGCGGTCGCCCCGGTGTCCCGGCCGCGCAGCGCGGCCGTCACCCGGGTGCTGATGATCGGCGGCAGGTAGTCGTCCAGGGCGGTCGGCTCGACAAACCTGAACTCGTCGAGTTCGTCCTCCTGCAACTGGATGGGCACGTCGTCGGCGAGCAGTCCGCCGTCGAAGACGAAGTGCACGACCGGCCGGGGTCGTGCCCCGTGCGGGCCGGCCCAGCCGACCACGAGCAGCGGCCCAGGCGTGATGTCGAGTCCGAGTTCCTCCTTGACCTCGCGGCGGCAGCCCTCGTGCGGTGGCTCGCCGTGCTCGAGGATCCCGCCCGGCAGCGACCAGTGATTCCGGTAGTTCGGCTTGACCAGCAGCATCCGGCCGTCCGTGCTCGTGAACAGCGCGGCCGCGGCGGCGAACATGGTGGGCAGCCGGGCGTACCACGCGGCCTCCTCGGCCGCGGAGAAGGCGACGGAAACGGGATCGGGCACGGACACGACCCTATCCGCTCGTAGTAGCCTGAGCGCATGCATACACCGGGTGACGACGCCGTGGCAGTCGACGGGGTGCCAGCTGACGCGAGCGGGGCCGATTCCGAGGAGAGCCGGGTCGAGGTGTACGTCACCACCGACACCTCGGCCGCTCCGCACAAGGCCGATGAGCCCAGGCTGTACGTGATGTACGACGCGGCCAACCCCGACGGCGACAAACTCTATTTCACCGAGGCCGAATGGGACGCGTTCGTCCTCGGGGTCAAGGACGGCGAGTTCGACCTCGACGAGTCCGGCAACCTGCCGTAGCCAACCGAGGCCCGAGGCCATCCGGCCGCGGTAACCGGGCCATCCGGCCGCGGTAACCGGGCCGGGCCGTCCGCCGTCAGTGGGTCGCGCCGGAGATGCGGATTCCGGTCACCGGCTGGGCTATCGCTAGCCTGGGCACCCCGAGGACCGCGGCCAGGTCGGGCCGCAGCTTCGGCGCGGCCGCGGACGCCGCACCGATCACCATCGTGGTCTTGGTCTTCCCGTCCGCGGTCAGGCTCACCGTCTCGCACCCGCTCGCCCCGTAGCTGAACGTGGCCAGCGTCCGGCTGCCGTCGTAGAACGTGCCCAGGTAGACGATCCCGAAGTCGCCCGGGCAGTGCAGCATGGCGCCCTTCGCCGCGGCCGGGTGGCTGACGGCCGCGCACAACTGACGGAACAGCGCGCGCACCAGGGTCGCGTTGTGCTGGGTCTTGCTGAGCGTGCCCGGCCGGGTCGGCTCCACCAGGTGCAGGACGCGGTGCACGGTGACCGAGGTGGCCTGGTCTACGCTGGCGCACCCGGGCGCCACCGCCGCCGCGGCCGGCGTGCCCGGGGATGAGGACGCCGAGGACGAGGACCCCGAGGACGCCGCCCCCGAGGACGCGGCCTGGGCCGCTGACGTCGCCGACGCCGATGATGTGGCGCCCGTCGCGGCCGGAGCCGAAGCCGCGACCGAGCCGCACCCAGCCAGGGCCGAGCACAGCAGGACCGCTAGCACAGTTCCGCGAACCTGGCGAGGAGACATCATGGTGCTTGGACGCGTCCCGCGCGTCATCCGTTCCATCGACTCAGCCGTACCTCAGGGCACACACCCCCAATCTCACCACAGGGTGACCGGTCCCGCGCCTTCCAGCTGGAGCAGCAGTTCTTTGCGCTCAAGACCGCCACCGTAGCCGGTCAGGCTGCCGTCGCTGCCGATCACCCGGTGGCAGGGCACGATGACCGAGATCGGGTTGGACCCGTTGGCCAGGCCGACCGCGCGCGAGGCGACCAGCCGCTTGCCTAGCGCCAGCGCGATGTCGCCGTAGCTGATCGTGCTCCCGTACGGGATCTTGGTCAGCTCGGTCCACACGGCCATCTGGAACGGGGTCCCGCTCGGCGCCAGCGGCACGGTGAACTCCTTGAGCTCGCCGGCGAAGTACGCCTCGAGCTGCGCCGCGACCTCGCGGAACGACTCCGGGCTTGGCGTCAGCCCATCGCCGCCGCGGGACGTGTGCCGTTCGGCATCGATCATCCACAGGCCGGTCAGCGCGTGCCCGTCGCCGAGCAGCAGCAGCCTGCCGATGGGGGAGCTGACAATATGGGAAAGGCGCGGGGCGTCACGGTCCGGCGCCACGAACGGGCTCGTCATCATCGATCCTTCTCTTCTAGGTACGCCCACAGATGGTGGACGGCGTAGGAGCGCCACGGTCGCCAGTGCTCTGCCAGCGCGGCGGCTGCCCGGGCCGCGCGGCCGCGCGCCGCGGGGCCGGTCCCGGCCGGAACCGCGCCCAGGCGGGCCAGCGCGTCGAGCACGCCGACGTCCGACGGCAGGAACGCGTCCGGGTCGGACAGCGCGCGCATCCGGATATAGGAGGCGGTCCACGGGCCGATGCCGGGCAGTGCCAGCAGCACCGCCTCGGCCCGGTCCCGTTCGGCCCCCGGATCCAGCACGAGCTCGCCGGAGGCAAGCGCGCTGGCCAGCCCGGTCAGGGCCAGGGCCCGGCTGCGCGGCATCGGCAGCGCGGCCGGATCGGCGGCGGCCAGCGTCCCGGCCTCGGGGAAAACGTGGGTCAGCGGGCCGTCGGGGCGGGACAGCGGCTTGCCGTAGGCGGCCGCCAGCCGCGCCCCGAGCCGCCGGGCGGCGGCCACCGAGACCTGCTGGCCCAGCACCGCCCGCAGCGCCAGCTCACTGCCGTCGACGTGCCCGGGCGAGCGCCGTCCCGGGTTGGCCAGGGCCAGCGGCCCGAGCACCGGGTCGACCGACAGGTAGCCGGTGACTGCCTCGGGGTCCGCATCCAGGTCGAGCAGCCGCCGGCAGCGCTGCACCGCCGCGGTCAGGTCGCGCAGGTCCTCGAGCTGCAGCTCGCAGTCGACGTAGCCCGCGGCCGGCGCGAGGGACAAGATCCCCGGCCCGTTCGGCAGCATGATGGTCCGCCGGTACCGGCCCTCGCGCACCTCCTCTACCCCCGGTATGGCCCGGGCGCCCAGGTAGCCCAGCATCCGCTCCCCGTCGATCGGGGCCCGGTAGGCCAGCCTGATGCGGATCAGCCCTGGTGCCGCCGCGCCCGAGGGAGGCGGCAGCAGCCGCCGGGTCTTCGGTGCTCGCCCGCGCGCCTGGCGTAGGTCGGTCGGGGTCACCGCGAAGACCTCGCGGATGGTCGCGTTGAACTGCCTGATGCTGGCGAAGCCGGCCGCGAAGGCAATCTCGGACAGCGGCAGCGCCGTGGTCTCGGTCAAGATCCGCGCCGTCTGCGCGCGCTGCGCGCGGGCGATGGCGAGCGGGCCGGCGCCGAGTTCGGCGGTGACCAGCCGGCGCACCTGGCGCTGCTCGTAGCCGAGCCGCCGGGCCAGGCCCTCGACCCCGTCCCGGTCGACCACCCCGTCCGCGATCAGCCGCATCGCCCGGCCCACCATGTCGGCCCGGATGTTCCACTCGGGCGAGCCGGGGGAGGCGTCCGGCCGGCACCGCTTGCAGGCCCGGAAGCCCGCCTCCTGAGCCGCCGCCGCGCTGCGGTAGAACCGCATGTTCGCCCGCTTCGGCATGATCGCCGGGCAGGACGGCCGGCAGTAGATGCCGGTCGAGGTCACCGCGATGAAGAACACCCCGTCGAAGCGCGGATCCTTGCTGACCGCGGCCTGGTAGCGCCGCTCGTCGTCGAGCGCGGCCACGCCGCCCGTGATCGTGCTGTTCTGGTTCACGCCTTCCACAATGCCAGCTCCCGCCGACCAGAACTGGCGGGAATCGGACATTCACCCCGCGGCGGTGGCCGCTGTCCGCCGGCAACCGGGCTAGGCAACGTCGGCACTGTCATGCGCGCACAGTGACCGCCGTATCACAATTATTACTACCGAACGTACCCGGGCGCGTGCCTCCGCAGCGCGTGCCCGCGTTCACATTGGCATCAGCCGCCCCCAGTGCCTAATCAGGCATCAGCCTGTCACTCTTTGTCATACCTAGCCCGGAAGATAGGCAACTATTACCATGTTACCCATTGCATCTAGTAAAGTACGTAGTGTTACATTACGAATGGTAGTGAAACGAATTCACTCCGTGTTAGATCCACATACGAGGTGTGTGTCGTGGCCAGCAGTTGCCCGGATGAGGGCCTACCAGCGAACGAGGGCGGGGATCACCGCGCCGACCTGCCCTTCCGCTCGGGCGGCGACAGCCGCCCGGCGCACACCGAAGCCCGTGCCGAACTCCGCGACCGGGAGACCTACTACGCAGAGCTGCGCTTCGCCGTGCACTGCCAGAGTCGGTCCATCCCCGTCCCGCGAGCCGCCCTGGACGACAAGGGGTCCAGCGGCTGGACGCACGATGCTTCCGCAAAGGGCGCCCAGGACAGCAGTGCCCGCGAGCACGGCGGCACCGAGGGCGAAAGCTGGGATGAAATGATCGCGCGCTTCGACGACACCTGGACCTGAGAGCCACCGGCGGCGGACCGGAGCCTTCCTCCGGCGCTCGGGCACCGGTCCGCCGCCGGTCACAGGCCCACGCAGAACGCCATGAAACCCCGGATCCACTGCGTCCTGACGCAGTGAATGGCCAGTTCCATGGCGTTCTGGTCGACGCTGCAGCGACATGAACGCGAGATCTAAGCCATCTGAGCG
>Ga0081540_1000573_pt1 | contig 35590 bp, 38 predicted proteins | sample TabmetS2T1R1_FD_71024 | JGI IMG/M metagenome (GOLD analysis project Ga0081540, IMG submission 71024) | Tabebuia heterophylla rhizosphere microbial communities from the University of Puerto Rico - S2T1R1 | ecosystem: Host-associated > Plants > Roots > Rhizosphere ...
TCACGCTCGTCGTCGACGCGGGGACCATCATCCAGCCCGACGGCGCGGCGGCCCAGGTCGAAGGGGGCGCACTGTGGGGTCTGAGCATGGCCCTTCACGAGGGTACGGAGATCGTGAACGGCCAGCCGAGAGACACCAACCTCGACACGTACACCCCGCTCCGGATCGGGCACACACCCGAGGTCGAGATCGAGTTCATGCCCAGCACCGAGGTCCCGGTTGGAATGGGAGAGCCGGGAACGACCGTGGTCGCCCCGGCGATCGGAAACGCGATCTTCGCCGCGGCCGGCGTGCGCCTGACGCATCTCCCGATCCGACCGAGGGCCGTGCTCGAGGCGCTCCGGAAGGCCTGACCAAAACCGGCTCAGGACATCGCTGACAGGCTCGTCGCGAGTCCGCAAGTGCCTGCACTAACTAGGAAACCGTAGATGCGACGCCCGCCTGCCCGATCGGCGACTCCGGCCTCATAACCCGAAGATCGCAGGTTCAAATCCTGCCCCCGTAATGGGCTTACCGCAGACTTCCGCCATCGTTCAGGCGGTGCGGGGAAGCCGATCGTCGGCATTGTGAAGCTGGACCCGGCGGACGACCTCGCGGCGCAGATCCGGGACGCCGCCGAGAATGCGCCGTACCTCACGCCCGACGCAGACCCCATCAAGGGGAACATCTTCGGCTGGTTCCTGCAGTGCGGCATGGAGGAACCCTCGAGCGCGCCGTCCAGTCCCTCCGCACCGCGAACGCGATCCTCGACCCGCTGAGCTGCGTGCCGCAGTTGCCGGGCCTAGCGGTCCCGCTCCTTCCAGGTCAGCGCGGTCTTCTTTTCTCGGCGGTGCCGCAGAACCAGCTCCAGCTCCTCGGGGGTGAGCAGGATCGCGATCCCCGGGTCCTCCAGGAGCGGCACCAGCACCAGGTCTGTGCTCGATTTGGGTCGATTGGAGCGGTCCTCGATGGACTTCGATGGACTCTGCAGCGGGGTCTGTGAGCCATCCCGCGGCGCGATCTCCTTGGAAGCACTCTGCTCCGGACTCCCGTGGACTTCGTTGGACGCGCGTGGATCTGCGTCGGGGTGTCCAGTTGAGCTACGGGGCCTGACCTGCTGTACCGGTCCTAAGCCGGCCCCGTGGCTCCCCGCAAGTTCCGGCCCGCCGCTCAGGCGGTGATCTTCGTCCCCAGCACCTCGAGGAACTTGCCGATCCATTCCGGATGCGCGGGCCACGCCGGCGCGGTCACCAGCGTGCCGTCCACCACCGCCCGGTCAACGGGGAGGTCGATGTACTCGCCGCCCCCGAGCCGCACCTCGGGCGCGCAGGCCGGGTACGCCGAGACCTTCCGGCCCCGGATCACCTCGGCCGCGGCCAGCACCTGAGCCCCGTGGCAGATCGCGGCGATGGGCTTTTTGTTCTCGGCGAAGTGCCGCACGGTGGCCAGCACCGTCCGGTCCAGCCGGAGATACTCCGGTGCTCGGCCGCCCGGGATGACCAGCGCGTCGTAGTCGTGCGGCTTCACCTCGGCGTAGGTGGCGTTGAGGGTGAAGTCGTGTCCCCGCTTCTCGGAGTAGGTCTGGTCACCCTCGAAGTCGTGCACCGCGGTGCGGATCTTCTCCCCTGCCTTCTTCCCGGGACAGGCAGCGTGCACGGTGTGCCCCACGGCCTGGAGCGCCTGGAAGGGGACCATGATCTCGTAGTCCTCGCCGAAGTCCCCCACCAGCATCAGGATCTTCTTGCCCATCGCGCACCTCCCTACCGTGCCGGAGCGGCGTCCGCCCCGGTCACGACCGACTCTATCTCCCGAAGGCTGACCGGCTTGACCAGATGCCGCGTGAAGCCCGCGCGCAGCGCGGCCGCTCGGTCGCTGTCCTGACCGTAGCCGCTCACCGCCACCAGGCGCAGCGAGGGGTGCTCGGATCGCAGTCGCTGGGCAAGCTCGTAGCCATCGATGACCGGGAGGCCGATGTCGAGGAGCGCCAGGTCGGGCGCGGCCTCCCGCGCGACCCGCAGTGCCTCCAATCCGTCGTGCGCGACACGCACCCGGTTGCCCAGGAGCTCCAGGATCTCCGCGATGCTCTCCGCGGCGTCCACGTTGTCGTCCACCACCAGGATCCGCAGTCCCTTCCCGGAGGCGCTGCGGACTCCCTCCTCCACCGGCGCCGGCGCCTCGGCGCGCCTGGCGACCTCGAGCGCGAGCGGAAGCCGCACGGTGAAGGTGCTCCCCTTTCCGACCCCCGGGCTCTCCACTTCCACCCATCCTCCGTGCAGCTCGGAGAGGCTCTTCACCAGCGCCAGCCCCAGCCCCAGGCCGCCCTTCGCCCGGTCCCGGTCCTGCCGGGCCTGGAAGAAGGTCTCGAACACGTGTGGCTGGAGCTCGGGGGTGATGCCCACCCCGTTGTCCCGGACCGAGACCACCGCCTCCCCGCCTTCGCGGTGAGCGAGGATGGCGATCTGCCCGCCGGGGTCGGTGTACTTGGCCGCGTTGTGCAGCAGGTTGAAGAGCACCTGTCCCAGGCGCGCGGGGTCCGCCAGGACCTTCAGCCCATTCCGCGGAACCGAGATGCGCAGATAGTGCGCCCGTTCCTCGAGCAGGGGGCTGACCTGCTCGACCGCCGCCGCCACCACGGAGGAGATCTCCACCGGCTCGCGGGCGAGCTGGATCTTCCCCTGGGCGACCCGGGACACGTCGAGAAGGTCGTCCACCAGCCGCGCCAGGTGCTGGACCTGCCGCTCGAGCACTCCCCGCTCGCGCTCCAGGACATCCGGAGCACGCAGCCGCATCAGCTCCAGGGAGGTCTGCATCGGTGAGAGCGGGTTGCGCAGCTCATGACCGAGCATGGCCATGAACTCGTCCTTCGCCCGGTTCGCCTCCTCGGCCTCCTGCCTCGCGCGAACCAGGTCGGTGACGTCCGTGGCCACCACCGCGATGGCATGGACCTCGCCGGCGTCGTTCTTCAACGGCTCGTAGACCAGGTTGAAGAAGACCTCCTCCAGGCCGGCGCCGGGATGCCGCTGCAGATTGACCCGGAGCTCCTGCTGGGTGTGTGGCGTGCCGGCGCGACGCACGACCTCGAGGATCTCGAAGACTCCCTGTCCCTGCAGCTCGGGGAGCGCCGCGAGGAGTGGCTTGCCCACCACGTCCCTTCCTCCAACCAAGGCGCGATAGCTGGGATTGGCGAAGTCGTAGACCAGCTCGGGACCACGGAGCATTGCGATCGCGACGGGAGCGTTCTCGAACACCGAGGCCAGCTGCCGCGCGTGCTGCCGCTCCAGCCGTCGCAGCGTACGCCGGGCGAGATGAGCATCGATGCGGGCCAGGAGCTCGCGAGGCGAGAACGGCTTCACAAGATAGTCGTCGGCGCCTGCCTCGAGGCCCTCGCTCTGCGCCTCCTCGCCCGCCCGCGCGGAGAGCATCAGCACCGGAGTGTCCCGGAGCTCCGGGTCGGCCCGCACCGCAGCGACCAGCCCGAACCCGTCGAGTCCCGGCATCATCACGTCGGTGATCACCAGGTCGGGGCGAGTGCGCCGGGCGGCGTCGAGGGCCTCGGTCCCGGTCTGACAGGTCTCCACCTGGAAGCGGGCGCCCAGCAGCCGGACCAGGTATTCGCGCATGTCGGCGTTGTCGTCGGCGAGCACGATGCGCGGCAGCTCGGTGCTCCTCGCGGAGTCGGGCGCCAGGACCGGCTCGGGCAACCAGCGCATCGCCTCCTCGACGTACGCCTCCGCCTGGCGCACCTCGGTTCCGGTCTCGCCGTGCTCGACCCGCCCCGCCTCGAGGTGCCGGTACCCCAGCGGCAGACGGATCTCGAACTCGGTTCCCTCACCCAGCTTGCTCCGGGCGACGATGCGGCCCCCGTGCAGGCGGACCAGGTCGCTGACCAGCGCCAGCCCGATGCCCGACCCCTCGTGGGTCCGTGCCCGGGCGCCGAGCACCCGGTAAAAGCGCTCGAACAGCCTCGGGAGCTCGTCCTCTGCAATGCCGGTCCCCGTGTCGCTCACGGTGACCACCACCTCGTCTTCCTCGAGCTGTTGCCGGACGGTGACCTTCCCCTCGAAGGTGAACTTCAGCGCGTTGGAGAGGAGGTTGAGGACGATGCGCTCCCACATGTCCTGGTCGACGTAGACCGGCCGGGCCAGCTCGGGCGCGTCGACGTCGAGCTGCACGCCGGCACGCTCGAAGGCGGCGCGGAAGCTCCCCGCGAGGTCGCGGGTGAGTCGCGAGAGGTCGGTCGGGCGGAACACGGCATTCGCCCGGCCCGCCTCGAGGCGCGAGAACTCGAGAAGCGCGTTGACCAGCCGATGCAGGCGAAGAGCATTCCGGCGGATGACGGGAAGCTGAGCGGCGGCATCGTCGGGGAGGCCGTGCGCTTCGCGGAGCTCGTCGAGCGGGCCGAGGAGCAGGGTCAGCGGAGTGCGGAACTCGTGGCTGATGTTGTTGAAGAAGGTGGTCTTCGCCCGGTCGAGCTCGGCCAGCGACTCGGCCCGTCGCTTCTCCTCCTGGAAGGCACGCGCCGTCTCGAGCGAGGAGGCCATGGCGGCCGCCACCAGCTCGAGGAAGGTCCGGTACGCCTCGTCGAAGGGGAGCATCGGGCTCCGCCCCAGCACGAGGAACCCGCGCGCCCCCGAGCCGCTCTTCCCGATGGGAAGCACCCACCCCCGTGGACCGCCCACGCCATTGCCGCTGGACGGGAGGTCCTCCGGCGTGCGGCTGGACCGAAGAAGATCCAGGCGGCCGGCGAGCATCGTCGAGAGGGCATCGACCTCCGGACGCTCGAGCGACACGGAGACCGGCGGCACGAGCCCTTCCTCGCGGATCTCCTGGTAGAGGGCCCAGGCCACGTCGGCGGCGCTCTCCCGGAGCACCTCCATCGACATCTCCAGGGCATCCGCCTCGGTCCGGCCCACGGAGGCAATCTCCGCGAGCCGCCTCAGGGTCCGGGTCCGCCGGGCGGCGAGGACCTGGGGCGTCGTCTCCACCACCGAGCAGAACACCCCACCCACGCCCCCGAGCTCGTCGCGGATCGGGCTGTAGGAGAAGGTGAAGTAGCACTCCTCGGGAAAGCCGTTGCGCTCCAGGGGGAGCATCAGGTTCTCGGAGAAGGTGGACTCTCCGCGGGAGACCACCGCGTCCAGCAGCGGGTCGATGACGTGCCAGATCTCCGGCCAGCACTCGCTCCCCTTCTGCCCCAGGGAAGCCGGGTGCTTCGCTCCGAGGATCGTCCGATAGGCGTCGTTGTAGAGCATCCGCAGGTCGCGGCCCCACCACACGAGGAGGGGCATCCGCGAGTTCAGGCAGATGCCCAGCGAGGTCCGGAGGCTCGGGGGCCAGTCCCGCGCATCGCCGAGGGGGGTCGAGGCCCAGTCCTTGCGGCGCAGCTCCGCCCCGAGCTCCCCGCCGCCGGCGAGGAAATCCAGCGCTCCAGCGCTTCCGGATGCCAGGTCTTCGCTTCTGATCATCGTCCCATCGACCCCAGGAGTCGGAGCGACGGCGGCGCAAGATTGGCACGGTGCCGGCGTTCGCCCGCCCAAACCTGAGGGCCGAGTTCACCAGCCAACGCGCAATCGCGCGTGGGGCGAGCGACGGGAAGGGTCGCCCGCTGCCGCGCGTCATCCGGCGTGCCCTCAGCGCCGGGTGACGACCAGCTCGAGGTACTTCGAGGGGATCACCACCGTCTCGTCGCCCGAGCGATTGAAGCGCCCGATGAGGTCGGTCAGCTCTGCGGTGAAGGCGGCGGCCTTCTCCTCGGACAGCGCCCCGTAGAGCTTGTGGGTCGGCCCGTAGAAGCTCCGGAACACGTCGATGAAATGCGCGGGCGACCGGTACCGGAAGGTGAACTCCTTGTGGGCCGAGCGGATCGAGGCCGCGGCGCCGTCGAACAGCTGCTCGCAATGCGGAACGGTGCCCCAGAGCGAGGGCGACTTCACTCCCGCGGGCGGGGCCATGGTGCGACCCACCAGCGCGAACATCTGGCCGACGAAGCCGTCCGGAGTCCAGTTGGCAAGGCCGATCTTCCCGCCGGGACGAACCACCCGGGCCAGCTCGCGTGCCGCGCGGGCGTGGTCGGGCGTGAACATCACGCCGAAGGTGGAGAGCACGGCGTCGAACTGACGGTCGATGAAGGGCAGCGCCTCGGCGTCCCCTTCGACCAGCGCCACGTCCAGCCGTTCGGCCCGGGCGCGCTCCTCGGCGCGGGCCAGGAGCGCCGGCACGTAGTCCAGACCGGTGACCTTGCAGAAGCGGCGAGCCGCGGCCAGCGTCGCGGCCCCGTTCCCGCAGGCGACGTCCAGGACGTTCTCGCCGGCCCGCAGGTCGACGGCCTCGCACAGCGACTCGGCGACGATGGTGAGGGTGGTGCCCACCACGGCGTAGTCGCCGCTCGCCCAGGTGGCCTGCTGGCGGGTCTTGATGGCGGCGAAATCCGGCGCCGGGGCGAGGCTGGGAGAGGTCTTCGGCAGCGAACCGGTAGTCACGAACGAGCTCCTGGGTAAGGGGGACGTGCTGCACGGCTACAGATGCCTTCGAGGACCGGAGCCCGCTTGACCCGTACTCCGCATCTCTTGCTCGTCCGTCCAGGCCAGGGCCCCAGCGCCCGCTGACGCGACCACCGCCCGCCCTCGCGTCGAGCATGGCCCCGCATCCGGCTCTCACTCGACTCGCTGGGGATCCGGGAGCCGCCAGGTCTTGTCGAACAGCGCCTTCTCCGGGCCGTAGAACCGAAAGAGCAGCTCGAACCTGCCGGTGGCGCTGGTCGGGACCCAGTTGTCCTCCTTGCCGGCCGGGGCCTTCGGGGCAAAGTAGACGTCCACCGAGCCATCGGCGTTCTTCTTAGCCGTCTGCGACGACCGGCTCGCCCGGGGAAGGTTCTTGACCAGCGCATGGGTGACGCGGTCGTAGACCGTGACGGACCAGTACTGCTTCACCGGCGGATCGGGCGGAACGTGCAAGCGGTAGGCCTCCGCGCCGTCGAGGCCCTGACCCGTCTTGTCCTTGGCGTTGAGCAGGTAGAACTGCGCGGTTCCCAGGCGCTTGATGCCGATGTATCCGACTGAGTAGATGAGCCCCCGCTCGTCGACGGGGTATCGGTCCGTATTGGCGTAGCCGGTCTGCATGGCCTCCACCAGCTCTGGCGTCGCCGGCGATCCCCAGCGGGCTCCAGGGAAGAACGGTTCGAACCCCCGGTCGTACCGCTGCTCGAGCCAGGCATGGGCGTCCGCGATCCCCGCGTTGAGCAGCCCCTCCATCCTCGCGTCGGGCTTGAACGGCTTGCCCTTCTCGATGCCCAGCGTCCGGAGCGGGTCGATCATCGCTCGGTCGCGCTGGATCCAGGACTCGGTCTGGATGATGCGGTCGAGCGACCTGAAGAAGCGCACGTCGTAGGGGATGGTGGAGTCGAAGATCACCTCGGCTGCGTCGGTGAACTTCGTCGGAGGTGGGCTGGCGGCCTTGCTGAGCGGGTACACCTTGAGGCGCTTGCCATAGACGACTGCCTTCGCCACGTCCGCCTCGGCGTGGCTCACGAGATTCGCTCGGATGAGCGCGTAGCCGGCGATGGTGTCGGAACGCAGCACGATGTAGCCCGGTGGCGGCTTGCGCGTGTACCCTGGTGGGAGGATCAGGTACTTGCCGCCCTTCCCCTTGTCGGCGCCGGCCGGACCCACGTCCTCCAGCGGCATCTGCCACAGGGTCACGAGGTTGCCGGCAAAGGAGCCTCCCGTCGCCGGCGGCACCTCCACCACCACCGGCCCGACGTCCTTCGTGTTCCAGAACGTCATGAGGTAGATGGCGTCGGGGTTCGGGGTGAGTGTCTGGTTCTTCCAGTCGACCGGCCGCGACCAGAAGACGATCTCGTTCTCCCGTGCTGCCGTCTTGCTGAGCATCTCCTGCAACATCAGATCGTAGTTCACGGCCGGCATGCCCCAGACCACCGCATCGAAGGCGCGGCCGCGGATGACGCGATCATCGAGCCTCTCCGCAGGCACGTTGGGGGGCGCTCCCCCGTCGGCTGGCAGTCCCCTTGCGGAGGAGACCAGGGCGAACCCGATGAGGAGACCGGCGCAACCCGGAGCACGCGCTCCCATCGACGACCCCCAGTCGGTGATGCTGCGTGAACGACCGACGCACCGGGAGGTCCGGTGAACGTCGGTCCAAGTCGGGGCGAGAGGATTTGAACCTCCGACCCCCTGCGCCCAAGGCAGGTGCGCTACCAGGCTGCGCTACGCCCCGAGTCGTTCTCGGTAGAGAACACGAGGATCCGGACCGGGTCAAGCTGGCGGCGCCCGACTGTGCTGGCCGGGTGAGCGGCGGATGCGGGACGCTCATCGCCGTCATGATCCGCGACGCATCCGAGGCCGACCTCCCGGCGATCCTCGCCATCTACAACGACGTCCTCGCGACCTCGACCGCCATCTTCTCCGAGACGCCGGCCACGCTCGACGACCGGCGGCAGTGGTTCCAGGCGCGGCGAGACGCGGGCTATCCGGTGCTGGTGGCCACGGACGATTCCGGCGTCCTCGGGTTCGCCACCTTCGGCGACTTCCGTACCTGGCCGGGGTACCGGCACACGGTGGAGCACACCGTCCACGTCCGGACCGACGCTCGCGGCCGCGGAGTGGGTCTGGCCCTGATGACCGTTCTCCTCGAGCGGGCCGTCCGGCTCGGCAAGCACGTGATGGTGGCGGGGGTGGACGCCGAGAATCTGACGTCGATCCGGCTCCACGAGCGGCTCGGCTTCCACCAGGCGGGGACGTTGCATCAGGTGGGGTGCAAGTTCGGCCGCTGGCTCGACCTCACCTTCCTCGAGCGGCGGCTCGACGAGCGCGTTTCGCCAGAGCCGCGGCAGCCGGCCGCCTGACCGCTGTCAGGACCGTTCGCGGGTGGGCCGCCAGGGCGACTCGATCAGCTCCCGCGACGCGCTCCCTTCCGGGAGCTGTCCAAGCCTGGCCTTCAGGCCGCGCACCTCGTCCTCGAGCTCGGACAGGCGGCGGACCAGCTGCGGATCGGCCGCCGGATGTGCGCCGCGATACTCCATCAGTGCACGCATCGTCGGCCTGACGCCGATCCGCCAGGCGATGGCCGCGGTGAGAAGGAAGAACGAGGCGCCGGCGAAGATCATCCCGATGGCGCGGCCGAGCTCGACTGGTTCGAAATCCATGCGAATTCCCTCGGTGGGATGGGTGCAGTACGCCCGAAGGGCGGGACGATTTCAGAACTCGTACGCCGTCGCGAGAAAGACGAAGACCCCGTACTCGGTCGCGTCCGTGCGAGCGAGAATCGAGAAATCCAGGTTCCGGGGGATGACGTCGGTTCCCTTCCCCCACCACCCGGTGACACCCACGTCGGTCCGGACGTGCTCGGCCCTGAGACCGCCCGAGAGAGTGAACCCGTAATGGTTCACGTGTGAGGTGTTGTCCACGTCCACCCGCGAAGGGTCACTGGACGCGAAGTCGGTGAAGAAGCCCGCCCGGAGCGCGAACCCGGCCCCCAGCGCCATCTCGCCGCCCACGGCGACGTTCAGGACCGGGCGGCGGATCACGAGGCGGTCCAGGGCATCGGCGGTGCGCTCCGGATTGTCGTGGACGTTCCGGGGGCCGAGGAAGATCAGGTCTGCCGCCACTGCCCACCGGCTCGCCTCCCAGGCCACGCCGGCCTGCACCCTCAAGGGAAGCGAGGGAGTCGCGGAGAGGTCGTCGGCCTGGCGCGCGAACCCTCCTGCACTGGTCCCGGTCGAGAAGCCGACTCGGACGAAGGACTTCCGCGAGCCGCCGCCCCACTCGGGGGTGAAGACGGAGAGGCCCAACCGGAGCTGATCGGTGACGTCCCAGCGAACCCCCGCCGAACCGACGAAGCCCAGCGTGTTCAGGTCGTCCCGGGAGGAGAGGATGACGAACTGGGTTCCGTCGGGGGTGGCGATGTTCAGGTCGAGGAAGTAGCTGGTCGAGCCGATGAGGGCATACGCGCCCGCTCCGATTCCGACTCGCCCGAGCCGGATGGCGTATCCGCCACCGAGCCACAGGGTCTGGTTGCTCCGCCGCGAGAAGTACGCGTTGGTGACGTCGCCGAGCTGGGCCCGGTCGTCGGTGGTCAGGCCGTCGGGGATGAAGATCGAGAAGTAGAGGGTGTGCGGCGCCACGCCCGTCTCCGGCTCCACCTCGCCCAGCTTCTTGATGCCGGCGGAGGCCACCGGGAAGACCTGGAGGTCCCGGTAGACGAAGTCGTTTCCGTCCCCCAGCGCATTCTTCACCGTTCCCCCGGCCACCCCGTAGGCGTTCAGCGAGAAGGACAGCGACGACGAGCGGGTGAAGGACAGCCCTCCGGGGTTGTAGTACCCGCCCGAGCCGTCGTCGGAGAGCGCGGTGAAGGCGCCGCCCATCCCCGCGGCCCGCCCCCCGACGACGTAGGGCTTGAAGTTGGACTCGATGCCCTGCGCCCGCGCGACCCCCGCGGCGAGGATCACGAGGACCGCGCACACCCGCCTCGGCGTCATCCGTGTCCCCTCCCCGGCGTACGGCGAGCCTACGAGTCTCCCAGCCTAGCGAGAGTTCACGCGGCCAGCGCGCGCAGCATCGGCTGGAGGGCGTCCAGCGCCCGCGCCCGGTGCGAGATGCGTCCCTTCTCCTCCAGCGACAGCTCGGCCATCGTCCTGCCGAGCTCGTGGACGAGGAACACCGGGTCGTAGCCGAAGCCCCCGGTCCCTCTTGGCGTGTGGAGGATGGTCCCCCGGCACTCGCCGCGAGCGAACCGCACCTCCCCCTCGGGTGAGGAGAGCGCCAGCACGCACCGGAAGGCCGCCCCGCGCTCGGCATCGGGCACGCCGTCCATCGCCCGGAGAAGCGCTTCGATCCGGTCGGCGTCGGTGCCCGGCGCGTACCGTGCCGACCGCACGCCCGGGGCGCCCCCGAGCGCATCGACGAAGAGGCCCGAGTCGTCCGCCACCGTCCAGAGCCCCGCCCCCTGCGCACCGGCGAGCGCCTTCAGCCGGGCATTCCCCTCCAGGGTGTCCTCGGTCTCCTCCACCTCGGCCATCGGCCGGACGTCGTCCAGGGAGACCACCTCCAGCCCCTGCACCCGCGCCAGGACCTCGCGCAGCTTCCCTCGATTCCGGGTGGCGACCAGCAGCCTCATCCGCCGAGCACGCGCGTCTGCGCCTCGATCAGCCGCGCCACCCCGGCCAGGCCCGCGTCGACCAGAGCGTCCAGCTCTCGCCGGGCGAAGGCCCCCTTCTCCGCGGTGCCCTGCACTTCCACGAGCTTCCCCTCGCCGGTGGCCACCACGTTCATGTCGACCTCGGCGGCGCTGTCCTCCTCGTAGTCGAGGTCGGTCACCACCGTGCCCTTCACGATGCCCACCGAGATGGCGGCCACCGGCACCATCCGTGGGACGGTGGAGAGCACCTTCCGGGCGTGAAGATTCCGCGCCGCCTGCGCGAGGGCGACGTAGGCGGCCGTGATGGATGCGCAGCGCGTGCCGCCGTCCGCCTCGATGACGTCGCAGTCCAGGGTGAAGGTGCGCGGCCCGAGCTGCGCCAGGTCGACCGAGGCCCGGAGCGCGCGGCCGATGAGGCGCTGGATCTCCTGCGTCCGCCCGCTCTGCTTGCCCTTGGCCGCCTCCCGCGCCGAGCGGGTGTGGGTGCTCCGGGGAAGCATCCCGTACTCGGCGGTGACCCAGCCGCTTGCCTTCCCGAGCAGATGTGGTGGCACGCGCTCCTCGACGGAGCAGGTGACTCGCACCCAGGTGTGGCCCATGCGGACCTCGGCCGAACCTTCGGCGTGCCGGGACACCCCGGGGGTGATGGTGAGCGGACGGAGATCGAGCGGGCCTCTGTCGAAGGAGCGCATGGGCGCGGGGAGCTTCGCACAGCGGAGGCCGTTTCCGCTGTCAGGGCGGGGTCGAGGAGGCCACCGGCCGTCGATCGCGCGCCGCCGTCTGGGCCAGGAAGGCCAGAACACCGTCGGCGATGGCCTGGGCGACGCGGTCCCGGTACTCGGGCCGCGCCAGCTTCCGGGACTCCTCGGGGTGGGAGATGAAGCCGAACTCGACCAGCACCGCCGGCGCCTCCACCCCGGTGAGCACGTAGAACGGTGCCTGCTGCACCCCGTGGTCGCTGCCACCGGAGGCGGCCACCAGCCGCGAGTGGATGGCGTAAGCGAGCCGCGCGCTGTCGGCGTGGGCCTCGGTCCGCCTCAGGTCAGAGAGGATGAACGCCAGGGTGTCGGTCGGCTGTGGCGCACCGGCCCCGGCCGAGTCGGCGTTCTCGGTCTCGGCCACCCTCCGCGCGTCCTCACCCGAGGCGCTCGCGGAGAGGAAGAAGGTCTGTACGCCCTCCAGCTTCGCCCGCAGGCGCCGGGTGGGCATCGAGTTCAGGTGCAGGGACACGAACACGTCCGGCTTCGACTGGTTGGCGAGCGTGACCCGGTCGGCGAGGGCGAGCAGCACGTCCTGCTCCCGGGTGAGTCGGGCCTCGGCGCCGGCGTGCTCCAGCGCGGCCTTCAGCCGGCGCGCGACGTCGAGAGAGACGTTCTTCTCCAGCTGCCCGTCCGGGCTGATGGCCCCTTCCTGCGCGCCTCCGTGACCGGGATCGATCACCACGCGGGCTCGCGGAGCCGGCGGAGCGGCGGCGACGAGCGCGGCGCACAAAAAAGCCAGGGCGGAGGACATCCGCCCCGGCATGTTACTCCGGAACTGCTACTTCCAGCCTACTTCGTCTCGACGGTCTTCCCGTCGGGGCCGGTCTTCTCGTGCTTCACCACATTGCCCGAGGCGTCCTTCTCCACGGTCTCCTTGTAGGTCGCGTCCCGGTCGTGGGCCGTGCCAGGGGCGTCGTGCTTCGACTTCTTCTCCACCTTGGTGGTGGTGCCCCCGGACAGGTTCTTGTCCACGTCCTTGCTGTAGGTGCTCTTGTCGGTGGAGGAGTTCATCGCCCCACTCGGATCGCTCTTCGTCTTCTTCTCGCTCTTCACCGAGCCCGTGCCGTCCTCGTTGTGCTTGACGGACGTCTTGCTCTCGCTGCTCTGCTTGTCGTCTGCGCGCGCGGTCCCGGTGAGGGCCAGGGCCATCGCCGCGGTCATCCCGATGATCAGTCGCTTCATTCGCTGCCTCCTCGTTGCTGGTGCAACGAAAGCTGGTCATCGCGTTCCGGGACGCAACATGCCCTGACTCCAGGGCAAGGAAATGCCAGGGCGGATGGCTTCCGCCCCGGCATCGAACTTCGACTTCCGTCCCGAGCTACTTGACGGGAGCGGTGGTCTTCGACTCGTCGGTCTTCGTGTCCTTGTCCTTGGTCGACTTCTTCTCCGTCTTGGTCGATCCGCTACCTCCCATGCCCGTGTCCTGGGTAGTGGAGGGGCTGGTGTCCTTCGTCGCCTCGGAGCTCTTCTGCGTCGTGCTCTTCTCCGTGCTCTTGGTGTCGTCAGCGCGTGCAGTTCCGACGAATGCCAGAGCCAGCGCCGCGGTAAGTCCGATGATGAATCGCTTCATGCACGTCCTCCAGGTTGGAGATGGGTGCAAGCTGTTCATCGCTGGCAAAGGCGCAAGCGGGGCGTTCACTGAACGTCGATGCGGGGCACACCCCGGACGAGTTCCCCAATGATCGCGGTCTCCACCCGCGCCCGTGCGAGCGCTCGCTCGGCCTTCGGGAGGGCGGCACGCGGCACGGCCGCGAGGAGCCCGCCGTTGGTCTGCGCATCGGCGAGCACCCACCGCACCGGATCAGGCAGACCCTCGGGGAACCGCACGTGTGCGGCGAAGTGCTCGAGGTTGGCGTTGGTTCCGCCCGGCACCACGCCCTGCTCCGCCAGCGCCGGGACGCCCTCGAGGATGGGAATCCGCTCGAGGAAGAGGCGGGCCCGAAGCTTCGCCCCCAGCGCCATCTCGGCGAGGTGCCCCAGAAGCCCGAATCCGGTGACGTCGGTCAGCGCGTGCACCGGAAACCGGCCCGAGGCGAAGACCTCGCCGGCGGCGCGATTCAGCCGGGACATGAGCTCGACCACGCTCCGCTCCAGCTCCGCTGAGGCGATCCCCATCTTGATGGCCGTGGTGGCGATGCCCGAGCCGAGCGGCTTGGTGAGGATGAGCACGTCGCCCGGTCTGCCACCGGCGTTGGTGAGGATGCGCCGCGGGTGCACCACCCCGGTGACCGCCATCCCGTACTTGGGCTCGGGGTCGTCCACGGAGTGGCCGCCGAGGATGGAGATGCCGGCCTCGTCCGCCTTGCTCTGCCCACCCTCGAGGATGCGGCCCAGGATCTCCACCGGGAGGGCCTTGCTCGGGAAGGCCACCAGGTTCAGCGCGAAGAGCGGCCGGGCGCCCATGGCCCAGATGTCGGAGAGCGCGTTGGCGGCGGCGATCTGGCCGAAGGCGAACGGGTCATCGACCACCGGGGGGAAGAAGTCCACCGTGGAGACGACGGCCTCCCGGGCCGACAGACGGTACACCGCGGCGTCGTCGTGCGTGGCGAACCCCACCAGCGCCCGCGGGTCCTTCCTGGTCTTCAGGCGGCGCAGGACCTGCGCCAGTTGCGCCGGTCGGAGCTTGGCGGCTCAACCGGCGCAGTGACTGAACTGGGTCAGTCGCCGCGGCGTCTCTTCGCTCATGGTGCTTTCTTGCCCGGGATTCAGCCCGCGCGCACGAAATCCTTACGCATGAGCTCGAGAATGGCCTCGGCGATGGTCACGTCGTCGGCCTCGGAGTGGTCCATCACCGCACGGAGGGTCCCGTGGTTGTAGACCAGCTGGAGCAGGTCCAGCTGCTCGGGGGTGAGGTCGCGCAGCCGGGGCACCAGCGGCCGGCGGACCAGGAGCGGTGAGTCGTCCGGTGGCAGCTGCGCTTCGATGCGCTTGAACTCGTCCAGGAGCCGGAGCGCGTCCATCAGCAACGCCTCGGTGGAGCGATCCAGCTCGACCATGAACTCCTGGCCGTCGGGCGGCTGGAGCTCGAAGTCACCCTCCTCCCAGGTGCAGATCCGGTTGAAGCTCTTCTGGGGCCCCAGCGCGTGGTCCCCATCGACCACCGCGTAATAGACACGACCCTGTCGCAGGTAGATCCGGCCCTCGTGGGCGCCGGTCACCACCAGCACCCCGTTCTTCTTCGAGGTGTGGAACAGCTGAAGCAGGTCCGGCAGGGGGATGTCCTCGATCTTGCCGGTCATCGAGGAGGTCTTGTTGGTCTTCGAAGCCTGGGCCTGGGCCGCCTCCTCCAGCCGCTCGCGCATCTCGGCGTCGGAGAGCTCGGTCGCGGCTCCGGCTTCCCGCTGCACCAGCTTGAGGATGGAGGTGCCGATGAGGATCCGGTCCCCCTCCTTGAGGCGGGCCTGGCGGATCTTCTCCCCGTTCACGAAGGTGCCGTTGGTGCTCCCCAGGTCCTCGATCAGCACCTTGCCCGGGCCGACGGTGATCTTGGCGTGCTTGCGGCTGACCATGTCCTCCACGAGGACCATGTCCAGCTCGCTCGAGCGGCCGATGGTGACCTGACGGTTCATCTTCAGGGGGAACTCGCCCCCCTGATACTTGCCGGAGATGAACCGGAGGGCCCAGGCCGTGTCGGTGCTCGACGCTGCCATCGTCGTCAGGTGACCCTACAGCAGCCCCCCGGCGAAGACGAAACTTCCAGCCTCGCCGGAGGACAACAGTCGCAGGCGCCCCGTCCGGGGCTCCGGCTCCCGGGATGAGGAAGTCAGAACTGCCTCCTCCGTGGCCAGCACCTCCCCCCGCTCGGATCGGAGATACCAGGCGCGTGGCTCCCACCGGTGCCCCGGAATGCGCAGCACGGAGTCGATCCGCGCATCCCGGAGCGCCTGCTCCCGATCCTCGGTGGCGAGGAGCGTGCCGAGCGCATCCGGGGCGCTTCCGGAGAGCAGCCCCGCCCGCCGCCACAGCGCTGAGAGCGCCCCGGCCAGCGCCGGAGCCAGGGAGCCCTCCGGCTCCCAGCGACCGGCGCGCCGCCGAAAAGCGACCCGCTCTCGCCCGAGCGACGACACCTCCACCCCTCCGGACGAGCCTGACGTGTCGAGGGTGGCCACCGCCAGGGCGCGGTCGCCGTCCACGGTGATGCTGAAGCGATCGAAGCGGAGGCTCTTCGGCTCGAACGCGGGCCCTCCCGGGACCGCGATGGGCGCGCGCGCAAGCTCCGCCGCGCGGAGGGCCGCGATCAGCTCCGGCTCGGGGCCGCCCGCGGCACCGAGCAACCGCGGGAGAAGCGCCCACACGGCCCCCACCACCAGGCACAGCCCGAGGATGACAGCGATGGCGCCGCTCGCGCGCGGCTCGCCCGGGGTCACGAGCCGAGCATCTTCTGCGCTCTCTCGGCCGCAGGCGTGCCCGGGAGTCGGGTGATGACCCTCTGGAGCGCATCGCGCGCCTTGTTCGAATCTTTTAGCCGCGAGTACAGGTCGTGCAGCCGGAAGAGGTACTTGTCGTCCTCCGGGCCGGGGTACTTCTGGACCACCGTCTCCAGACGACTCGCGGCGGCGGCCAGCCGGTCGCGCTTCTCGTAGAAGTCGGCCACGTACACCTCGTGGCGCACCAGCCGGTCGCGGATGTCGGTCTGCTTCTTCTTCGCGTCCTCGATGTACTGCGACTGGGGATAGCTCTTGACGAACTCGTTCAGCGCCTCCCACGCGGCGCGGACCTGCGTCTGATCCTTCTCGCTCGACGGCGGAAGCAAGAACCAGTCGCTGGGGATGTCGCGATAGTGCGAGAGCGCGGCGCGGTACGCGGCGTAGTCCACCTTGGCGTGCGTGGGGTGGAGCTTCACGAACCCGCTGTAGCGGTCCGCCGCCTCGCTCCAGAGCTCGCGCTCGTAGGACACGTCCGCCAGACGGAGCTCGGCCTGCCGCGAGGCCTCGAGGAAGGGGAACTTGGTCTTGACGTATTCGTAGTACTTCTCGGCCAGCTGGTACTGGCTGCCGTCCAGCGCCTCGTCGCCGCGCTTGAGGTTGGTGCTCGCCTCACTGGCGTAATCCGGCTCGCCGAAGTCGCCGTTGCCGGAGAAGAGACCGCAGCCGGGGACCACGATCAGGGCGGCGAGCAACAGGAGACGGACGAGACGCATCGGAGGGCCGAACACCCTACCCTCCTTCGTCCATCCCTTCCACCCCGGGGAGCAGCTCCCGGACCAGCGCCGGGTCGAATCCGCGGGACAGGAGCCGCCGGGCCGATCGTCGCGGAGATGCACCCGGGGTGAGGAGGCTCGCCGCCGCGGCCCGGGCGGTCCACCCCTCGTCACGGATGGCGTCGGCGAGCGCCTCCTCGGCGATGACGGGCGGATATCCCTGCTGGACGAGGCGAGCCTGCATCGCCTCCCGCCCCCAGCCGCCGCGGACGACGAGCGCCCGGGCCCGGGCGTGCGCGGACCGCCGGTCGTCGAGCGCGCCCAGGCGAATCGCCACCTCGACCTCGGACTGGACCTCTTGCTCGGACAGGCCGCCACGACGCAGCGCTTCCCGCAGCGCGACGGTGGACAACTCGCGCCGAGCGAGCGTGCGGAGCGCGCGAAGACCCGTTTCCCCGGCGGCTCCAGCGGTGTTACGCCTCACGGTGCATGCACCCCGCCCTACAACGGTACATGGATTTTCAGACCGTGTGGGGCGTCTGGCAGCGCAGGAACGGATGCGCGCCGGACGAGCCGACGGACGAGGCCTTCGTCACCGCGGCGCGGTCGCGGCCGGATCTCTGGTCGACGGTGGAGCGGGCCTGCGGCAAGGCGCATCCGCCGGAGGATGCGCAGAACGCGCTGCTGGTCCTCGCCGCGCGGACAGCGAGCACCGTCCTCGGCGACGACGAGCGCCTCTCCGGCCCCCTCGACCGGGCGCGGGGCGCGCTGGAGGCGGAGGGCGCGAGTCCCGAGCAGGTGGATGCTCTCGTCGGCGCCGTCCTCCTCGAGGAGGCCTTCGGCGACGACCTTCCAGCGGACGGCTTCGATGCGGCGTTCGTCGCCGAGTCGCTCGATACGTTGGTCCAGCTGGCGTCGCTCACTCCCCAGCGGGTCGCGGCGCTCGAGCTCGCCTTCGCCGGAGCCCCGGACGGCGCCGAGCGACGCAACCGGCGGATCGCCGCCCAGACCCTGTGCGGGGTGGCCTGGTCGGAGGGGCCGGACCTCGTCAGTCGCGAGCACCTGGAAGCGGCGGCCGAGCGGCTCGAGCCGGCGCAGCGGCTGGCGCTGGCCGAGTTCGTGGACCATCTCGCCGAGGTTCGCCTCATCGGCCCCCGGCGCCGGGGGCGGCTCCGGCGCGTGCTCGCAGAGATCATCTGAGCAGCGGGCTGCTGAAGCCTGCCCGCCACTCACCGCGGCCTAGAAGCGTTCGATGTGGAAGTCGTCGTCGGCCGAGGGCAGCCCGCTCGAGCCGGCGGCCGGCTTCGGCGCGGGCGAGGCGGGTGCCGCGGCCGGGTGCGCCACGGCCGTCGGGTTGATGCGCCCCAGCGGCTGTCCCGATGCCGGAGCCGACGGACGCGCCCCTCCCGGCGGCGGAGCACCGGGCGCGCCCGGGGAGCCGCGCTGGGTGAAGGCCACGCTCCCCGGAGCCGAGTTCCCGTCCTGGGCGCCGCCCTCGAAGTCGTCCCACCGGGCGTCGCTGGTGGCGCTGATGCCGCTGAAGCGCAGCGCGAAGTCGTCCGGGTTCGTCGCCTGCCGGTGCGCCTCTTCGTAGGTGATGATGTTCTGGCGCACCAGGCTCATCAGCGACTGGTCGAAGGTCTGCATGCCGTAGGCCTGGTGCCCCTGGGCGATCGCGTCGGTGATCTCCTTGGTCCGGTCCTTGTCCTCGATGAGCTCCCGGACCCGGGCGGTGTTCTTCATCACCTCGACCGCGGCCACACGGCCCTTCCCGTCGGAGCGGGGCACGAGGCGCTGCGAGATGACCGCCTTGAGCACGCTGGCCAGCTGCAGCCGGACCTGCTTCTGCTGGTACGGCGGAAAGACCGAGACGATGCGGTTGATGGTCTCGGTCGCGTCCAGGGTGTGGAGGGTGGACATCACCAGGTGACCGGTCTCGGCCGCGGTGAGCGCGGTCTCGATGGTCTCGAGGTCTCGCATTTCGCCCACGAGGATGACGTCCGGATCCTGGCGCAGCGCGCTCTTCAGAGCCTGGCTGAAGGAGACGGTATCGACCCCGACCTCTCGCTGGTTCACGATCGACCGCTTGTCGCGGATGAGGAACTCGATCGGATCCTCGATGGTCATGATGTGGTCGGTCTCGTTGGCGTTGATGTGATCGATCATCGCCGCGAGCGTGGTGCTCTTTCCCGAACCGGTGGTCCCGGTGACCAGGATCAGCCCGCGCTCCTCGAGGGCGATGGTCTCCAGGACGGTGGGGAGGAGGAGGTCCCGGATGGTCATCACCTTGAAGGGGATGACGCGGAGCACGGCTCCGAGCGTGCCGCGCTGCTGGAAGACGTTCACGCGGAAGCGGCCGAGACCGGGAACGCCGTAGGCCAGGTCCACCTCGTTCGAGTTCTTGAACTTGTCCCGCTGGTACTCGTTCATGATCCCGAAGGCCATGCGAGCGACCTCCTCGGGAGGGAGGCGCTTGCCGTCCTTCAGCGGGACCAGCGAGCCGTCCACCCGGAACATCGGGGGCAGACCGGCCTTGAGGTGGATGTCGCTCGCGCCGCCACGGAGGGCGACCTGGAGGATCTCGTTGAGTTCCACGCCACGAGAAGCCTAGCACCGGTGCGGGGGGCCGCCTCGTACGCGGCACCCCCACATCCCCCGCCGGGGGCCCTCAAGCTCTCAGGAGCGCGCCCGGGTCGGCACGCACACCGACGGCGAGCGTCAGCGCTTGCTGAACTGGAACCGACGGCGAGCGCCGGGCTGACCGTACTTCTTGCGCTCCACCACGCGCGCGTCGCGGGTGAGGAAGCCGGCCTTCTTGAGCGGGTTACGGAATTCCGGGTTGAGAAGGCACAGCGCGCGGCTGAGGCCGTGGCGGATCGCGCCGGCCTGGCCGGAGAGGCCACCGCCGACGACGTTCACGGTGACGTCCACCTTGCCCACCTGCTCGAGGATCTGCAGCGGCTGGTTGAGGATCATCTTCGACGTCTCACGCCCGAAGTACTCGTCGAGCGGACGGCCGTTGACGACGATCGTCCCGTTTCCTTCCTTCACCCATACCCGGGCCGTGGACTCCTTGCGGCGGCCCGTGGCGTAGAACCCGTTCTCGGTCTGGATCGGCATGCTGGTCAGGCCTCCACCTGGCGCGGCTCGGGCTTCTGCGCGGCGTGGGGGTGCTGATCGCCTGCGTACACCTTGAGCTTGGTCATCATCTTCCGGCCGAGCGCATTGCGCGGGAGCATCCGGCGGACGGCCTCGATGACGATGTCCTCGGGGTGCCGGGTGCGCAGCGCGGCCAGGTTGGTCGTCTTCAGGGCACCGGGGAATCCCGCGCGCGGATGACGGTGATAGAGCTTCTTCGTTTCCTTCGAACCGGTCACCTTCACCTTCGCGGCGTTGATGACGACGACGTGGTCACCGGTGTCCAGCGAAGGGGTGTAGATGGGCTTGGTCTTGCCCTTGAGAATCGAGGCGATCTGACTCGCCGCCCGACCGAGCACCTTGTCGCTCACGTCGACGACGAACCACGCCCGCTTCACGTCGGCGGGCTTCGCGCTGTACGTCCTGTTCGACATCTGGAGACACTCCGGCACCGGAGGGGGTGTCCCCCGGAAAAGACGGGCGATGTAGAGGTCTTGGCGCCCCAAGTCAAGCAGACGGAGGGGGCGTTCCCTGAAGCCGGGCCTTGAGGTTCCGGAAGAAGCCCTGCTCGGCCTCGGTGGGCGGCCCGGGGGGTGGAACGGTGGTGTCCGACACCTCGAGGACCCCCGCCGGGATGTCGTCCAGGAAGCGGGAGGGCGTCCTGGGCACCTCCCGTCCCCGCCGCAGCCGGGCGACGGCGCGGGTGAGGATCAGCTCCTCGCGCGCCCGGGTGATGCCCACGTAGCAGAGGCGCCGCTCCTCCTCGAGGTTCTGGGGCTCGCCCTGCATCCCCCCATGGGGAAGGAAGCCCTCCTCCAGCCCGACCAGGAAAACCGTCCGGAATTCCAGACCTTTGGCTCCGTGCAGGGTCAGGAGGGTGACCCGGGCCGGGCTCGGGCCATCCTCTTCCTCCCGGGTGTCGAGCGACAGCCGGTTCAGGTAGGCCGTGAGATCTGACCTCCGGTCCTCGCGCCGCTCGAACTGCTCGAGCGAGGCCAGGATGCCCTCCACTCCCTGGAGCCGCCGGTCGGCGGCGGCGGCCGATGGGGTGCTGGCCCGGGCGGCGGCCTCGAAGCCGATCTCGTGCATCAGCGCCCGGGTCACGGCGGAGAGCGGCTCCGTCCTGAGCCGGCTCCGGGTCCGCCGGATCAGCTCCGAGAACTCCTGGACCGCGCGCGCCGCCCCCGCGGTGAGCTCGGGCACCGACGCCGGAGCATCCAGCACGTCAGCGACCGGGATGCCGCGGCTCCGGGCGTGGGCCACGAGGTGCTCCACCGTGACGTCGCCGATGCCGCGAGCGGGCACGTTGACGATGCGCAGGAGCGAGACCTCGTCCGCGGGATTGGCCAGGACCTTGAGGTAGGCGAGGACGTCCCGCACCTCGCGCCGGTCGAAGAACTCGGTGCCGCCCACCACCTCGTAGCCGATGCCGCGGGCCCGCAGCGCCTCCTCGAATGGACGGGACTGCCCGTTGGTGCGGTACAGGATTGCGAGGTCGTCCGGACGGACGCCGAGGGCGAGCCGCTGCTCGATGGCCTTCGCGACGTAGGCGGCCTCCTCGTCCTCGCCGGAGAGCACCACCAGCGAGACCTTTCGTCCGCCCACCGCGGCGGTCCAAAGCTTCTTCGGCCGGCGCTCCGGCAGCTGCGAGACAACGCCGTGCGCCGCCTCGAGGACCGACGGGACGCTCCGGTAGTTCTGCTCGAGCCGGACCTCGGTGGCCCCCGGGAACGCCTCCTCGAAGCGGAGGATGTTCCGCACCTCCGCACCTCGCCACCCGTAGATGCACTGGTCGTCGTCGCCCACCGCGCAGACGTTCCGCCGCTCGCCCGCGAGCTGCCGGACCAGCTCCAGCTGGGCGCCGTTGGTGTCCTGGAACTCGTCCACCAGGAGGTACCGGAACCGGCGCACGTAGCTTCCCAGGACCTCCGGGTGCTCGAGGAACAGACGCAGCGGCAGAAGGAGCAGGTCGTCGAAGTCCACCGCTCCCTGCGCCTTGAGGGCGCGCTGGTAGAGGGGGAACACCTCGGCCGCGGCGATCTCCCAGTCGGCAGGCGCGTCGCCAGTGGGCACGGGCGCGCGGCCGGCATTCTTCGCCCGGCTGATCGCCGTGAGGATGCGGCGCGGATCGAAGTCGGTCTTCCCGTCGATGGAGCGCTCGCGCAGGGCGCGCTGGATCAACGAGATCTGATCCGACATGTCGGCGATGGCGAACTTCCTCGGCCAGCCGAGACGCTGGACGTGCTCCCGGAGCACCTCGGCCCCGAAGGCGTGGAAAGTGCAGACGGTGAGCGCCTGTGCGCGCTGCCCCACCAGCCGCACCACCCGCTCCTTCATCTCGGCGGCGGCCTTGTTGGTGAAGGTGACCGCGAGGATGGCGCGGGCCGGGACCCGGTTGGCCAGGAGCCAGGCGATGCGGTGGGTGATGACCCGCGTCTTCCCGGATCCTGCCCCGGCGAGGACCAGCAGGGGGCCTTCGGTGGTGGTGACGGCAAGACGCTGGGGCGGGTTCAGTCCGGAGAGGTCCACGTAGGGACGGACGCGTATAGGATGACGGGCTGACCGATGGCCGCCTCCCCTGCGCGCGTTCCCGTCCGCTCCCCATCCACTGCCGAGATCGATGCCCAGGCAAAGGAGGCACGCTCCGCCGTGGCCAAGCTCGGCCGGCGGGAGTTCCTCGATCAGCTCGCCGCGCTGGGCCGTGCCTTCGCTGCCGACCCGGGCAACCCGGGCAGCTACGCCTGCAAGGACTGCGAACGGTGCGCGAACTGCATGTTCTGTCGCGAGTGCGTCGGCTGCTACCAGTGCACCCACTGCGTGGCCTGCGAGGGATGCAGCAACTGCAGCCACTGCAAGGAGAGCAAGGCGTGCCAGTCCTCTGCCTATCTCCTCCAGTGCGAGGCCTGCACCCACTCGGCCTACCTGGTGATGTGCCGCAACCTCTCCGACTGCAACTACTGCTTCGGTTGCGTCGGGCTCAGCAACAAGGACTTCCACATCCTCAACGTGAGCTTCCCCCGGAAGGAGTACTTCGAGATCACCGCCCGGCTGCGGAAGGAGCTCGGGCTGCCGGCCTGAACGTTCTCGTTGCCTGGCCGGCCAAGGCCTGCAACGGTCGGGGCGCAGCACCACCGGAGGGCACGTCCATGGCGCGCGTCTCGGGAGAGGTGACCTCGCCCACTCCGCCGGAGGTCTTTCTGCGAGCGTTGACCGACTTCAGCCCGCGCCGGCCGGAGCTGTGGCCCAACCTCTCGCCGAAGCTCTACCAGGTGCACTCGGTCGGACCGACCGAGGCCGACGTCACCGAGGGGTCGGCGGCCTTCGGTGGGGTCTGGGAGCGGGCGCGCTACGACTGGAGCGAGCCGGGAGTCGTGCTCATCCAGGTGGAGGACTCGAATGCCTTCGCCGCGGGCAGCTGGTGGCGCTACCAGGCGGAGCCGGTGGGGAGCGGCAGCAAGGTGCGCTTCCAGTTCGATCGCCGGCCGAAGAATCTGAAGGGGCACCTCGTCTCGCTGCTGCTCGGACTCGCCGGAAAGCGCGTGTTCACCAGGTCGCTCGAGGAGACGCTCCGCCGGCTCGGGGCCGCCCCGGCCACAGCCGCGAGATGAAGGCCACGCTCCTCGCGCTCCTCCTCTCCGGTGGGGCAACGGAGAGGGATGGGGGCTCCGGAGGAGCTCCGGTGGCGCCCGCCGGGGCCACCGCCGAGGTCCGCGCGGCGGTCGACACCTTCATCCGCGCGTTCGAGGCCCGGCTCAGCCGTGCGCGGCGGCCTCGATCTTCCCCAGGTCGAACTTCTTCATCTCCATGACTGCCGCCATCACCCGGTCCGCCTTCTTCTGATCGCTGCCGCTGAGGACGCGGATGGCCGAGGCGGGGACGACCTGCCACGACAGGCCGTAGCGGTCCTTGAGCCAGCCGCAGGGCCCCTCCTGGCCGCCGTCGGCGGTCAGCGCCTTCCAGTAGCGGTCGATCTCCTCCTGCGTCTCGACCTCGATCACCAGCGAGATGGCCTCGTTGAACTTGAACTGCGGACCACCGTTCAGCGCCACGAGCTCGAAATCGCCGAGCCGGAAGGCCACCGTCATCACCGAGCCCTTCGGGCCGGGACCCGTGTCTCCGTACCGCGCGACGTCCAGGATCTTCGAGTTCGGGATGATGGAGACGTAGAGCTTCGCCGCCTCCTCCGCCTGTCCGTCGAACCACAGCATGGGCCTGAGCTTCGGGGTGACTGGCATGTGAGGCCTCCGTCGGAATGGACGCCAGGCGTCCGGTACCTCAGTTCGACGGCGGGGGCGGCCCGGACTCATCGGGGCTGCCCGCCGGATGACGGATTGACCCGCGCTCCCGGACGGTCGTAGGCCTGCCGGCCGCCCATGGCTCCTCCAGCACTCGGCCTCGCGGTGCTCGCGCGCGAGCTTCTAGTGGCCGTTGTCGACCCGAGGACGCGGCTCGGCATCCTCCAGACGCGTCCAGGCTTCGCCGTCCCAGCTCCACAAGTCGCCGAAGACGCGCTCCCCGTCGTGCCCTCCGAAGAGGAGCACGCGCCGGTGGATCTCGTCGAAGGTCATCGCCGTGTGATTCCGGGGTGACGGTCCGGTCTTCGCCGCCCTTGGCTCCCAGCGGCCCTCGCGGCGGACCTGGGTGTCGTCGAGCCGGCGGGACCCGTCCCAGCCGCCGAAGCAGACCAGCTCGCCTCGATTCGTATCTGCCGCGAGCGCCGGGTTGAAGCGCGGTCCAGGACCCGGGAGCGGCCCTTCCCACCCGGATCCTCGCCATTCCCAGGTGTCCGCGAACGGACCGCGTCCGGCGCTGCCGCCGACGAGGACAGTCGCACCAAGGCCTCGGTCGAACGCCAGCGCCATCCCGCTGCGCCCCTCGGGGCCCACGGCGCTGACCTGCTCCCAGCGGGCGCCGTCGAACTCCCAGGTGTCACCGAGCCGCTCGCGCCGTCCCTCCACCCAGCGCCAGCCACCGAACAGCACCACCCGACCGCGTCGCTCGTCGAAAGAGGCGCTGGACTCGCTCCGCGCCGGCGGCCCGCTCACCGGAAGCCGTTTCCATCCTCCTCCGCTCCACTCCCATGTGTCGTCGAGCAAGGTGTCTCGCGCGTTCTGGGGGCCGAACAGCACTCGGTTTCCTCCGAAGAGCACCAGCCGTCCTCTTTGTCGGTCGAAGGCCGCGGCAGGGAAGGTCCGTGGACCAGGGCCGCCCGGGCCTGACAGCCTCCACACCTCGCCTTTCCGGATCCAGGTCTCCGCCCGGACCGCCTGTGCATCGGCCCCACCGACGAGCACGAGCACTCCGCGCACCGGGTCATTGACCAGCACGTGCCCGTTCCTCACTCCGGGCCCGATGGTGCGCCGAGCGGGGTCTCCGGAGCGTGCCGCCACGAGGGAGCTTGCCCCGAACACGAGGAAGGCACGGCGAGAGAGCGCGGAGCCGAGGCGCATCGAGAAACCTCTAGCCCACGCATCCCGGTGAACGGGCGCCGTTCCCTGCTCCGGAAGAAGGGGCCACGGAACGCCCCTACCGAACGCCCGCGTCGTCGGGACGACCGCGAGCTGCTCCGCGCCCGGGTCAGAGCGGCCGGATGAAGTATGCCTTCAGGTACTCGGTCTCCGGCAGGCCGCCGAGCGCGGGATGGTCGGCCGCAGGGCCCCGCCGCTCGAGGATCTGGATCGGCCGCCGGACGTCGTCCGCGGCGCCGAGGAGCATCTCCTCGAAGTCCGGCGGTTTCACCTTCCCCGAGCAGGAGCAGGTGACGAGCAGCCCGCCGGGCCGGAGCAGCCGGAGCGCCCGGATGTTCAGCTCGCGGTAGGCCCGCATCGCGGTGCGTGGCCCCTCCTTTCGCTTGGCGAGGCCGGGCGGATCGAGCACCACCGTGTCGAACCGCTCTCCTTCCCGGTCGAGCTGATGGAGCACGTCGAACGCGTTCGCCTCGCGCGCCTCGACGTTCCGCCGGCCGTTGCGCTGCACGTTCTCTCGGAGCGACGCCACCGCGGCCGGGTCCTGCTCCAGCGCGAGCACCGAGTCGCACCGCGCAGACAGCGCCAGCGCGAATCCACCGTGATAGCTGAAGGCGTCGAGCGCGCGGCCACGGCCGAGCTCCCCCGCCCGGAGGTGGTTCTCGGCCTGGTCCAGGAAGGCGCCGGTCTTCATGCCGTGCAGCAGATCGGTCCGGAAGACGTTGTCTCCCTCGCGCCACTCGACCTCGGTCTCCCCCTTGCCGCGCAGGACGCGCGCCTCGCGGGGCAGCTGCTCGAAGTCGCGCCCCGATCCGTCGTCCCGGCACACGACCTGCGTCGCTCCGGTCAGCTCCTCGAGCATCGCCGCCAGCAGCTCCTTGCGGGTGTCCATCCCCTCGGCGAGCGTCTGGATCACCAGGCGGTCCCGATAGCGGTCCACGAAGAAGCCGGGCAGCCCGTCGGCCTCGCCGTGTACCAGGCGGAGCGCCTCCCGGCCGGACGTGGCACGGCGGGCGATGGATGCCTGGAGCCTCGCCCGGAACCAGGCACCGTCCACCGGCTCCTCAGAGGGAGGGCGCCGAGTCAGGAGCCGGAGCGCGAGCGGGCTCTTCTCGGCCCACAGCGCCTGCCCCGCGGGCTGACCCCGGGGATCGGCGACCGCCACCACCCAGCCACCGGGCGCGGCAGGTGCCTCGAGCACGTCCTTGCGCCACACCCACGGCCGCAGGTGCCGGAGCGCGCGTGCGGCGTCCGCCGACACCCGGACCGTCGGCGGCGCACCGCCTTGCGCGGCGCTCATTCCAGCCCGCGCGCGGCGAGCTCGAGGTCGTCCTCGCCCCGGAGGTGGCCGATCTCGTGGAGCAGCGTCACCCGGATCTGCTCGACCAGCTCCTCGCGGGAGTTCACCGCCCGCGCCAGGTTCTTCCGATACACCACCACCGAGCGGCACACCGGGCCGTCCTCCGTGGTGCACGGCTCCCCGATGGGCGGGCCGCGGAAGAGCCCGAGGATGGTGGGCGACAGCGGCGGGTCTCCCTCGAGCAGATCGTCCGCCTTCGGGATGTCCTCCACCGTCACCGGGACGCCTCCCAGATCCTTCCGCATGTCGGGCGGAAGCGCGGCGAGCGCGCGGTCCACCTCGCGGCGGAACTCCTTCTCTGGAAGCAGCTGAGGCGGTGGGAAGTCGTCCGGCGACAGCTCCCGAGCCTTCTTGAAGTGGGCCTCGGCGTCGGCCAGCTTCCCCTCTCGCTCGAGCAGAAGGGCCAGGTGCTGGTGTGCGTGCGCTCCGTGCTCGTCGTCGGTGAGCAGCCGGGTGAAGGCGTCCTGCGCCTCCTTGAAGCGGCAGAGCTCGAAGAGCGCCACTGCCTTCTCGTAAGCAACGTCGGGGTCGCTCCCCCGCTCCTCCGAGGCTTCCTCGCTCCGCTCCAGCGCGATCTGCGCCTCCCCGAGGTCATTGGCCGCCATCGCTCCGAGAAGCGCGAACTGAGCCGCCAGCTCGGCGTCACCCGACTCGCGGGCCAGCTGGCGCCCCCGCTCCGCATAGACGAAGGCCAGCTCGTCGTTGTCCCGGCTGCTGGGGAGGCTGACCCCGTAGAGGTGCGCGGCGCCGAGCAGCGAATCGAGGTGGTCGGGATCGAGCGCCAGCGCCCGCGCATAGGCGAGCTTCGCATCCTCGAACTTTCCGAGAGCCGAGAGCGCAGCGCCACGCTCGCTGTGAGCGTCCGGCTCGTCGGGAGCGCGGGCCGAGGCCTCCGCGGCGCAGGACAGCGCGCGGTCGTACTCCCGGGCATCGTATGCGGCTCGGGCTGCATCCAGCGGATCCAGTCCCCTCGCGTCGCACACCGCCAGCGGCTCCACCGGAGGAGGGCGCGACGGGTGATGGCTTGGCGCGGTGGGAAGACCCGGGCTGTTGGCCGCGCTCTTCGCCGGTGTCTCCGCCGGGACCTCGCGCTTGCAAGCAGACGCCACGCAGAGGAAACAGAGGAGACCGAACCGGCGGAGCATGGCGCCCAATCTAACAGACGGCCCGTCAGCGGCAGCGCAGCGTGCCCGGCCCGGATCCGGGTCAGGCTCTGCCCAGGCGGCCTGCCTTGCCGCAGGGGACGTTCCCGTGTGAGACAGCCTCCGGCCCATGCGGTTGCTCCTCGCCTCCACCTCTCCGGCGCGCCGGGCGCTGCTCGACGGCATGGGCATTCCCTACACTGCAGAGGCGCCGGGGGTTGAGGAGGACCTCCCCGCGGGCACGCCGGTGGACGACGCGGTCCGGATGCTGGCGCTGCGCAAGGCCCGGGCCGTCTCCGCTCGCCACCCTGATGCACTGGTGCTTGGAGCGGACCAGCTCGCCGAGGTCGATGGTCGGGTGCTCGGGAAGCCCGGTTCGCGCGAGGAGGCCCGCGAGCAGCTCGACTCGCTGATCGGACGGGACCACCGCCTGGTCACCGCGGTGGCGCTGGTGGGCCGAGGAGACGAGCAGCTGGAGGTGGATGTAGTGACGCTCCGCTTCTATCCGGTCTCGGGGGAGGAGCTCGAGCGGTACATCGATACCGGGGAGTGGCAAGGCTGCGCGGGCGGCTACCGGATCGAAGGGCGCGGCCAGGCGCTGGTGGAGGGGCTCCACGGGGATCGCACGTCGGTGCAGGGCCTGCCCATGCTGCCGGTGGTGAGGATGCTCCGCGCTCGCGGCTTCCCTGTCCTCTGAAGCTCAGACCACCGCCGAGACGGGCCCGGCGCGGAGCTCCTCGGCGATGGCCCGCGCCGCCTCGCGGGCACGTGGCAGCTCGTCGGGCTTGAAGCTCATCGCTGCCACCACCGGGTGGCCGCCACCGCCCCAGCGCTCGGCGATGGCCGACAGGTCGTGCCGCCGGAGCTCGGGCCTCCAGGGATTGCTTCCGATGGAGACCTTGGCCTTCTTGCGGCTGCAGCCGACCCAGACCACGTAGCTCGCGTCCGGGTACAGGTCGTAGGCGATGAACTTGTTCATCGCGTCGAGCCCCTCGTCGGCCACGTCGAAGAAGACCACCCCCCGATCGAGGGTTGCCTTCCGACGCACCACCTCGCGGTTGTGCTGGTGACGCTCGAAGAGCGGCCGGAACGGCTCCTGGATCATCGGCCGCGAGGCCACCTCGGACAGGGTGTGGTTCTGGAGGAGGCGGATGACCTCGGGGATGAGCTGCGGGTCGTGGTTGGCCTCCAGGACCGTCATCAGCTGGAGCGCCGGTTCGCGCAGGCCCACCGCCATCTGCGGGCTCGGGAACTGGGCGCCGTCGATGATCTCCGCCCACTCCAGGAGCTCGACCATGGGTCCGGGGTCGAACCCGAAGCGCTCTCGGGCGACGTCCGCGAGGTAGACCGTGCAGCTCTTTCGCGAGGCGTCGTGAAACTTCCGGCCCGACGTGTCGGACCGGAAGTGCGCCTCGTCGCCGTCGTTCTGGAACGCCGAGGCATGGTGGTCGAACCACCAGGTCAGCTTCGGCGACTGGCTGTAGCGAAAGTCGACGATGGCGTTCTCGTCTCCCTGGAATGCCGATTCCGGCACAGGGGCGCCACCGGCCTGGTGTGACAGGCCCTGGTAGGTGAGCGTCGCGTCAGGGTGGATGCGCTCCCGGTAGAAGCGGGAGAAGACTGCCGCGCTGGCAGCCCCGTCGAAGCAATTGTCGTGAAAGAGGACGTGCATCCGCATTTGGGTGGGAGGGCCTACCACCCCACCCCGTCGTGCGGGAGAGGGCAGTTGCCACGCTTGACTGGAGGTTCCCTGCACAGGCGCTGTGTCACCCCTGTGTGAAGAAAAGACAGGAGGGAGGGGGTCCGAGGGGGGGCGCTGTTACGGACTCCGCGGAAGGACACACGTTCTCCGCAGGACCCTGGACGGCACGGCGCCTGCTACGGGTCCAGGCAGCTTCCGCCGGACATGTGCCGGCGACCACTGGAGGGAGCATGCGTAAGTCGTCCGGGAAGAAGGCCACGCGGCTGCAGCGGTTGAAGCAGCGGGCCAGCGCGCATCACCAAGCCGTCCAGACCACGCTCGGTGAGCTCATCGCCGCGGCCTTCGACACGGTGGGGAACGAGGTGAAGGATGTCGCTCGCCTCCTGTCCTCCCGCGAGATTGGCCGCGCCGCGCACGCGCGCATCGTTCTGGTCCAGTAGCTGCCGGCCGGCCTAGCGTCGGGCGTCCTGCACGAGGACTGGCCGGCTGATCGACACGCACTGCCATCTCGACGTCCCCCGCTTCGACGCGGACCGCGACGCGGTGCTCGAGCGCGCCTGGGCTGCCGGGGTGGAGGGCATCCTGGTTCCCGCCATCGGTCCCGACGCCTGGGACGGGCTGTTGCAGCTCCCCCGGCAGGACCGGCGTCTTCAGGTGGCGCTCGGCATTCACCCCCAGCTTCTCCCCGAGCTTCCCGAGGCGGACGATGGACCCGCGCTCGAGCGCCTCGATGCGCTGCTCTCCTCCGGCGGCGCGGTGGCGGTGGGCGAGTGCGGCCTGGACGGGCCGAGCGCGCAGGGGGCTCCGATGGAACGGCAGCTCCGCGTTCTGGACGAGCACGCGCGGCTCGCCCGGAAGCACCGCCTTCCGCTCCTGGTCCACTGCCAGCGCGCGCACCCCGTCCTGGAGGAGTGGCTCGAGCGGACGTCGCCCCCCGAGGCGGGGCTGGTGCTCCACAGCTACAGCGGTGGGCCAGGCCGGGTGGCGGAGTACGTCTCGCGCGGCTGCCACCTCAGCTTCGCCGGTCCGGTGAGCTGGACCGAGGCGCGGAAGCCGGTGGAGGCGCTGAAGCTCACACCGCGCGAGCGGCTCCTGGTGGAGACCGATGCACCTGATCAGGCGCCGGCGCCACACCGGGGTGGCCGGAACGAGCCCGCGTTTCTGCTGCGGGTGGTCGAGGCGACGGCAGCGGTGCTCGGCGAGCCGCGGGAGGCCACCGGAGCGCTCGTGGCGGAGAACGCGCGCCGGCTGTTCCGAGCGTTCAAGCCCTGAGCTGTCTCGGCTCGCGGGGCATCGTCGATGAGAAGGGCTTCGCGGCCGCGCAATGCCCGCCCGGACGCGCTAGAGAAGGTCCCCGCATGACCGCTCCGCAGCTCCCCACGCCAACCGAACCCGCTCTCGCGGACGCTTCGCGGGCGTTCCGCCTCTCCCGCCGCTGGGACCGGACGGGCCGGCTCCTCGGCGACGAGGCGATGGAGCGCCTCGCCCGGGCGCGGGTCATCGTCTTCGGACTGGGAGGCGTGGGCAGCTACGCGGTGGAGGGGCTGGTCCGCAGCGGCATCGGCCAGCTCACGCTCGTGGACTTCGACGAGGTCTGCGTCACCAACCTCAACCGCCAGCTGCACGCCACCGTCCGCACGGTCGGAAAGAGCAAGGCGGAGCTGATGGCCCAGCGCTGCCGCGAGGTGAACCCGGACTGCCGGGTGGAGGCGGTCGCCGAGTTCTACCGCGCCGAGACCTCCGAGCAGCTGCTCCAGCCCGGATGGGACTTCGTCGTCGACGCGATCGACAACGTGAAGGCCAAGCTGCACCTCCTGAACCGGTGCGTGCAGCTCGGTGTCCCGGTGGTGAGCAGCATGGGCGCGGCGGGCCGGCTGGATCCCACTGCGATCCGCGTCGACGACCTGTCCGAGACCATCATGGACCCCTTCGCCAAGGACGTCCGGAAGCTGCTCCGCCGCAAGTACGGGGTGGACACCGAGCGCCGGACCGGCATCACCGCGGTGTACTCGGTCGAGCCGCCTCGGACGCCGGTGTCGCTGACCTACGACGCGGCAACGGAGGGGTTCCTCTGCGTCTGCCCGAGCCGGGAGAACGACTTCCACACCTGCGATCACCGCACGCAGGTGAACGGCAGCGTGGGATTCGTCACCAGCGTCTTCGGGATGAATGCCGCAGGCGTGGTGGTCCGTCGCATCGCCCACGGGCGCTGAGGCGTGGGCCCTCCGGGCGTGGCGGATCCATATGCCCAGATGGGCGTCATCTCCGAGCTCACGGTCCTCGTGCACGCTCGCACGGACGATTCGCGTCGTGAAGCCTGGAAGGCGCGTCTCATCCAGGAGATCGCCCGGATGGAGAAGGACTTCCCAGAGGAGAAGCAGGCACTCCTGCTGCTCAAGATCGTCCGGGATCCCAAGGAGACCAACGGCAAGCTCACCCCGGCTGAGCTCGAGGAGGGCAAACGAATCGGCTTCGGGGTGATCCGCGAGAAATACCGCTGAGCGGCGTCAGGCGGCGGACGCGCTCGGGACAACCGTCTCCGGCGGCTTGAGCGAGGCGAATGTCACGCTCTCGCGGCCGCAGGCGCGCCGGAAAGCGCACCGGGCGCACTGCGAGAGCTCCTCGGTCATCGGGAACTCCGCCGCGTCCAGTGGGGTGTTCGCCGCGGCGTTCACCAGCAGCTCGCGCATCCGCTGGACCGAATCGCGGAAGCGCACCGAAAAGTGCTGCACCGTCTGGGCGTCGACCGGGACCTCGACCTCCTGCCCAACGTTGAGGAACACCAGCCGGCAGCGGATCTGATGCGGCTCCACCCGGTGCCGGTGGGCGAGGTACAGCGCGTAGCCCACCACCTGGTCCTCGTAGCCGGTGTGCGGGGCGCCCGTCTTCCAGTCCACCACCGTGATGTGGCCGTCGTGATCGCGGAAGGCGAAGTCCGGGATGGCGAACATCTTCACCCCGTCCATCTCGAACCAGCTGTGGTCCGCCCCCTCGTCCACCTCGAGCCACTGCTGCGGCTGGAGCTCGCGTGCCCGCTGGAGCCATGGTGACTGGAAGAACCAGGTCAGCGCCGCCTCGACGCCGTCCCAGGTGCGCTTCCACTCGCTGTCCGGGAGGGGCTCGCCGTACTCATGCTCCATCAGGCCCATGAACTCGAGCCGCCGGCGCTCCCGCCAGTAGGAGCGCGCGCGCGAGTGCCTGTAGTCCTCCCGCATGATTCCCCGGGCCCGGAGGATGGCCTTCGACCCGTCCGGCCGGCGGCCTGCCCGTACCTCGAGGAGCGCGTCCTTGATGACCGCGTGCACCACGCTCCCCGCCCAGTTGAAGCGGTTCGCCAGCTTCTTCAGCACCCACAGCTGGCGCAGCTCCGGGTGCGCTCCGTCCTCCCAGCCGCCCCAGCTCCCGTAGTAATGGAGGTAGTACGCCCGCCGGCAGTCCTGGAACTTCTCGTGGCGGCTCTTCGACCAGCTGAAATCGTTGGTGAGGACGTTCTGGCCCATCTCGGTATGAAGCGGACTGTAGCCCGGGGCCCTGTCAGCAGGGGACGGAACCGGCGCGGTGGCCCGCCTCGCAACGGCGTCCTCGCTGCGGCCGAGCTTCGCGCCGCGCTCCTCGGCTGGTACGACGCACAGGCACGAGACCTGCCCTGGCGTCGAACCCGCGACCCCTATGCGATCTGGGTGAGCGAGGTGATGCTCCAGCAGACGCAGGTCTCGGTGGTGCTGCCCTACTGGACCTCGTTCCTCGCCCGCTTCCCCGACGTCGCCGCGCTCGCCCGGGCGAGCCTGGACGAGGTGCTCGCCGCGTGGCGCGGCCTCGGGTACTACGCCCGGGCACGGAACCTCCACCGCGCGGCCCAGGCCGTGGTGGAGCGACACGGCGGCCGTCTGCCGGATGACGTCGAGGCGCTGCGGGCCCTTCCCGGGTTCGGGCGGTACACCGTCGGAGCCGTGGCCTCGATCGCCTTCGGGCGCGCGGTCCCTCTCGTCGATGGGAACGTGGCCCGGGTGCTGGCGCGTCTCTTCGGCGTCGAGGGAGCGACGGGCGATGCCGCGCGTGAGAGGCACCTCTGGTCGCTCGCGGAGGCGCTGGTGGAGGGCGAGCGTCCAGGGGACTGGAACCAGGCACTGATGGAGCTGGGCGCGACCGTCTGTCGCCCCGAGCAGCCGACCTGCCTCCTGTGCCCGCTGCGTTCGCGCTGCGTCGCCCTCGCCTCGGGAAGAGTGGCAGACATCCCCGCGCCGAAGGTCGCCCCCGCACGGAAGGCCCTGCACCTCGCCGTCGCCGCCGCGCGCCGGGGCAACGAGGTGCTGCTCGTCCGCCGCGATGGAACGGGGCTCTTCGGCGGCCTCTGGGAGCTGCCCGGAGTCGAGTGCGCTCCCGGGGAGGAGATCGATGCGCTGCGCGCGCGCTGGCCGCGGATCGCCGCTCGCCTCCTGGGCAGGGTGGAGCGGACGCTGACCCACCGCGCGCTCACCATCGAGATCTTCTCTGTGGAGCACCTGACGCCCCCCGACGGCGCCCGCTGGGTGACGGCGGGGGAGGCGGAGACACTCGGCATCTCTGCGGCGATGCAGGCGGTCCTCGGCCGCGTGCTCGACGACCGGGACGCTGGAGGAGGCACCACATGGAAGAGCTCTCGCCGGCGGTCGTCGCGGCGATGACGGCGCGGGACGTGCTGAGAGCGCATCCCGGGCTCGGCGCTGCGGGAGTGGAAGATCTCTCGCACCGGATCGAGACCGCGCTCCGGACCGCGATCCGGCAGGAACGCCTCGCCTGCGTCGGAGAGTGCGAGCGCCGGAGGGCCCTGTGGGCGGAGACCGAGGACCGCTCGAGTACGCCTCCCGCCCTCAGGGCTGAGGCACGCTTCCGGGGAAACGAGGCGTCGGTGCTCGCGGACGCCCTCCGCGCCCGCGCCGGCACGTGAAACGAGTCTCGTCGTCACCTTGATCGAAGGGACAAGCGATGGCCGACTCATCTCGCAAGCTGCGTCCGTTCGAGCTCGCGCGCTGGCAGCTGGAACGCGACCAGGAGCAGATGCGGCGGATGCCGCCGGTTCTGCTCGCGCGGAAGCAGTCGCGGATGTCCGACTCGCCCTTTGCCCTCCTCCGTGGCACGGCGCCGCTGTTCTACCGGGTGCTCGGGAACGCGCCGCGGCTGGCGCGAGGGCCGGGGGATGAGGGCCTGCTCTGCGGCGACCTGCATCTCGAGAACTTCGGCGCGTACCGGCCGGACCGGCCGTCACGGCACGACCGGGTGGTGTTCGATGTGAACGATGGGGACGAGGCCTTCTTCGGATGCCTGCACCTCGACGTGCTGCGGGTCCTCACCAGCGTCCTCCTCGCGGCACGCGGCTGGGGCTGCTCCCCTGCCGGCGGGCTCGAGCTCGCCAGCGCGCTGCTCGACGGGTATCGCCGCGGGCGCGGGGGAGGCAGGGCCCTTCCGGTTCCTGCGCCGGTCTCGGACCTGCTGGCCCGGGTAGCCGCCCGGAAGCGCCGTGCGCTGCTCGAGAAGCGGACGGTGGCGGTCGGGCACAGGCGGCGGTTTCGGATCGGCGACAACTTCCTCAAGCTTCCGCGCGCCACACGTACAGCCTGCGCCCGTGCCTTCCGGCGCTTCGCCGAGAAGCAGCTGGCGCAGGCCGGGCACCCCCCCGAGCGGTTCGGCGTGCTCGACGTCGCCTTCCGCGTGGCGGGGCTCGGCAGCCTGGGCCGCTTCCCGGGGGCGGGCCTGGGGGGAGGGCACGGCACGG
>Ga0081540_1000574_pt1 | contig 35551 bp, 33 predicted proteins | sample TabmetS2T1R1_FD_71024 | JGI IMG/M metagenome (GOLD analysis project Ga0081540, IMG submission 71024) | Tabebuia heterophylla rhizosphere microbial communities from the University of Puerto Rico - S2T1R1 | ecosystem: Host-associated > Plants > Roots > Rhizosphere ...
CGTCGTAACGGTCAATGAACGCGTTGCGCAATCCCCGGGCCGGCCGTCCGGTGAAGGCCTTCGTGACGACGGTTGGGCGGTCGCCTTCAGACAGCGCCGCACGATGGGTGTCGGAAGTTCCGGCCTCCGGCGAGAGCATCAAGACAGTGCCGACCGCCACCGCCGCAGCCCCGGCCGCAAGGGCGGCACGAACGGTGGCGGGATCGCCGATCCCGCCGGCCGCGACGATCGGCAGCTCGGACGCCGCGCTGACCTGGGCGACAAGCTCTTCGATCCGAGCTTGCGGCAACGGCGGGTGCCGTGGGGTGAGTGTGCCCCAGTGGCCGCCGGCCGCCGACGACTGCAGGGCCAAGGCATCGACACCGGCCACTGCCGCCAGCCGGGCTTCGTCGGCAGACGTGACGGTCTGCACCAGCAGGCTGCCTACCGCGCGGAGCGCATCGAGAACCGCCCGCTCGGGAACGCCGAAGGTGAACGAGACAACCGGCACTCGGGCATCGAGGAGCAGATCGATCTTGTCCCGCCAGGCATCGTCGTCCTCGACCGGAACCTCAAGCAGGGTGACGCCCAGCCGCTCGGCGTCGGCGCGCAGCGTCTCGCGATAGGCCTGATAAGCCGGGCGGTCGACCGGAACCGGACTGGGAGCGAACAGGTTCACCCCGAAGCGCGGTGTCTCTCGGCGAACCGCATGGATCTTCGCGTCGACTGCCTCGGCCGATAGGTAGCCGGCGGCGAGAAACCCGAAGCCGCCCGCTCGATCTGCCGCCACAACGAGCTCCGGAGTGGTCGGGCCGCCAGCCATCGGTGCAGCCATGATCGGCACGGACAACCCAAGCTCGCTCAACAACGGCATACGTCAATGGTCCTATTGATCAGGACTTGACCGCCCGTGCGGGAGCCCGGGCGCTCACGTGGCTGGTAGCGCGTCGAGCTTCTGACGCACGCGTTTGGCGGCGAGCGTCAGCACGTTTCGGTTGCCGCGGTTCCAAGTGACGACCAGCTTCTTCCCACTGATCCGCCAGACTGAGCCGTCGCGTACAAGGCGGTCGGAGTAGTAGCCCCCCAGCGTGAACCAGTTGTCGCCGTCGGCGTTCGTCAGGAAGTGTTCCGCCTGCACGTAAATCGAGATATCTGCGGTGTCGCCGGCGACCGTGACCAACGGGTTGTAGAGGCAGTGCTGACTGGCGTCGAGTCCCGGAAACAGCGCCTTGGCCCGGTCCACCCAGTCGTCGGCGTGCACGCGTCCGACGCTTCCCGCGCGGTACGAGCTGTAGTCGAGGTCGATCTCGTCGGTGAATACCGAGCGATAGGCGTTCCAGTCGCGCTGGTCAATCGCGGCGGCGAACCGATAAAGGGTGCGGCACACGGCCAGTTCGTCCGCTGGATCGGGGGCACCAGCCGACATCGGTCCCACCTCCGCGCAGGTCGCGTTACTGTACCGCCTATCTTGTTAGCCGCGGAGATGGCGCGAAAGGGTGTCCGGGGTGGTCGAGAACCAGGGCGTGCCACCGGGCGCCGCCGCGACCGACGACTACCGGCCCCGCGTCCGGTCGATTGTCCTGCCGGCGGGCCGGGTGAAAGTAGCTGAGGTTGGGTCGGGCCCGCCGCTACTCCTGATCAACGGGATCGGCGCGAGCCTCGAGACCTGGCGCCCGCTGGCCCGGCGGTTATGCGTCAACCGTCGTCTGATCCTCTTCGACGTGCCCGGCACCGGCGGATCCGGACCCTTGCATGCACCATTACGCATGCCCGGGATGGCCCGCCTCGCCGTGGATCTGCTGGATCAGCTGGGCGACGCCCGAGTCGACGTGCTCGGATACTCATGGGGTGGTGCTGTTGCCCAGCAGCTGGCGAGAGACGCCCCGAATCGAGTACGCCGGCTGGTCCTGGTGGCGACGTCGCCCGGGCGTGGCGGCAAGACACCAGTGCTACCGATGTTGGCGCTGATGGGTGTGCCGTTGCAGCTCGTGTCCGGCACGTATTTCTCACATATCGCACCAGTCATCTTCGGCGGTGACCTGGGGCGTATGGGTAGCGCCGCGCTGCGGGGGGCGCCCTCGCCGTGGGATCACCTGCCCAGTCGGCTGGGATACGCGCAACAGATGTACGCGATTAGCGGGTGGACGAGCTTGCCGTGGCTCGCCCGGATTACGGCGCCGACATTGGTTGTCAGCGGAGCCGACGATCCACTGGTACCGGTGGAAAATGCGCGCCTGCTCGCGAGTCGCATTCCGGGGGCCCGCTTGTCGCTCGTTGCCGACGGCGGTCATCTGTGGCTGCTGGAACACGCGAAGACCGCCGCAGCACTGATCGACGAATTCCTGTCCGGCCACGAGCGGGACCACTGGGTTGGGTTGCCAATGGCACACTGACCGGGTGGCAGTCGAGGGCAGAGCCGAGAGGGGACAAACGCTCGGTTCGTTCATTCGGACGCAGCGACGGCTTGCGGCTTTGTCGCTACGCCAGCTGGCCAGCATGACCAGCGTCTCCAACGCCTACCTCAGCCAGATCGAGCGCGGCATTCATCAGCCGTCCTTGCGCGTTCTGCACTCACTGGCCCAGGCGCTCGATGTGCCGACGACCGTGCTGCTCGAGCACGCTGGTATGGAGTCGATAGACGACGAGCGAGTTGACGCTGCGCTCCCGACAGCCGCCGCGATCCAGCTCGACCCGGAGCTCACCGAGGCCGACCGGAAACTGCTGCTCGCCGTCTATGAGCGGCTGCGCGGGGCGTCTCGCTAACTCTCCTCAGCACTTGCGTACTATCCTACGCAGAAGCTATGTTGGCGAAGCGGGCTGCGCGTTGCGAAGTCCGTACCTCGATACGGCGGAAGGCGAAGGCGAGAGATGGCGAAACTGGACGGAAAGATCGCACTTGTCTCCGGAGCCGGCCGTGGAATCGGGCAGGCCATCGCGACCAAGCTTGCCGAGGAGGGAGCGCGGCTCGTCATCAACGATCTCGACATCGAGCCGGCTGAAGAGACCTGTCGAGTCGTGCGGCGGGCGGGCAGTGAGGCCCTGCCGGTCATCGGCAGTGTGACGGACCCCGCATTTGGCGACCGGTTCGTACAAGGCGCCCTGGACGAATACGGGCGCATCGACATCATCGTGAACAACGCCGGGTATACGTGGGACAGCGTTGTACAAAAGATGACCGACGAGCAGTGGTACGCCATGATCGACGTTCATCTGACCGCGCCGTTCCGGATCCTGCGGGCGGCGGCCCCGTACCTCCGTGACGCCGCGAAGGCCGAGCTTTCCAGCGGGAACCGAGTAACCCGCAAGGTTGTCAATATTTCCTCTATTGCCGGACTGGGCGGCAACGCTGGTCAGTCCGGCTACGCCTCCGGCAAGGCCGGCATTATCGGCCTGACCAGGACCCTGGCCAAGGAGTGGGGACGGTACAACGTGACCGTCAACAGCCTGGCGTTCGGCGTGATCAAGACGCGACTGACCGAAACCGTCGCCGGCGGTGACAGCACGATCTCGATTGAGGACCGGGAGATCAAAGTCGGTATCAACGCGCAGCTGATGGCCGCGATGGAAGGCGGGATACCCCTCGGCCGGGCTGGCACACCCAGCGACGCGGCCAATGGCGTGTACCTGCTCTGCATTCCGGAGTCGGACTACATCACCGGCGAGGTCCTCGTCTGCAGCGGAGGCATGGCGATCTGACGTAGTCCAGCCCCGGCACCGACGATCAGGGCGCGTCCCCGCCGTCTACCGTCAGCTCCTGGCCGGTGATGAATCCGGCATCTGGGCCGGCAAGGAAGGCCACCGCGGCAGCGATCTCCTCCGGCTGCCCAGGCCGGCCGAGCGTGACCCTGGAGAGGATGCGTGCCTTGCGGTCCGGCGGCATACGCCCCTGCATGAGCTCGGTGTTCTCGACATAACCCGGGGAAACGAGATTAACCGTGATGCCTCGCGAACCCAGCCGGGCAGCAGTCACCGCCAGGTATCCGTTGAGCGCGGCCTTGGCCGTGCCGTATGCGGGTGACGCGTTACCGGCGCGGGCGGATTTCGAGCCGATGAGGATGACCCGCCCACCCGGTGATCGCAACAGCGGCTCCAGTGCTGTGGTCAGGAGGACCGCGGTCAGCGTGTTCGCCCGGTAGGTCTGAAGCCAGGCCGCGGCGAGGTCGGCGAGATCGTCACTGTGGCTCACGGCCGGCGCACCGGCGTTGTTCACGATCACGTCGACGAACTCGAAATCAGCGCCGATCCGCTGAGCGAGAGTGCGGACGTCGTCCGGTTCGGACACGTCGGCCGGCAGACAGGTGACGCGAGCGGATGAGGTTGCCTCCCGAATCGCAGCGGCAGTTCCCTCCAGCGCCTGAGCGCGCCGCCCGACCAGGATGACCGCGAATCCGGCGGCGGCCAGCCGATCGGCGCAGGCGGCGCCAATACCGCTGCCAGCACCTGAGACGACGGCGACAGGGGTGGTCATCTGCACGATGCGCGAGATCGCCGCTAAGCCGGCGTCTTGTCCCGGACGTAGGCACCCGGCGCCCGCTCCAGTGGTGGATGCGCGGCACTGCCAGGTGACGACGGGGCGGGTCCGGACTCGCCGGCGTGTCCGATCGTCCAGTCGGCCCATACCTCCCACCACGTACCGGCGCGCTTGGTGGCCGACTTGAGCCACGTGTCTGGGTCCGTGCCGAGATCGCCGTCGGCGTAGTACGACGCCTTGGGATTGCCGGGCGGGTTCACCAACGCGGCGATGTGCCCGGCGTTGCTAAGGATGAACCTCGACTGACCGCCGAGCAGTTCGGTCGTCCGGTAGCAGCCCTTCCACGGCGTCAGGTGATCCGTGATCGCGCCTGTGACGAAGGTTGGCACCGTGATCCGGCCGAGGTCGACCGGAGTGCCGAGGATCTGCGTGCCACCAGGCTGGCAGAGCGTGTTGTTCTTGAAGATGTCGAGGAAATCCGCGTGCAGCCGCGCCGGCAGGTTCGTGCTGTCGGCATTCCAGGCGAGGATGTCGAAGACCGGAGGACTTTCGCCCATGAGGTAGTTGTTGACCCAGTAGTTGAACACCAGGTCGTCCGGGCGCATCCAGGTGAAGACGTTGCCCAGGGTGCGGCCGGTGATGACGCCCTTGCGCCGCGACTGTCTCTGGGCAAGTTCCAGCAGACGCGGCGCGGAGAACGCCCCGATCGCGGCCCGCGAATCGAAATCGAGCAAGGTCACCGCGAACGATGCCGCCTTGACCCGCTCATCACCCTGTGCGGCCAAGTGATTCAGCACGCCCGACAGCAGGATTCCGCCCGCGCAGAAGCCGATCATGCTGAGTTCGTGACGGTCACAGATCTCGCCGACCGCATCCATCGCCGACAGGACACGCTGCGCATACGAATCCAGCCCCAGCCATCCCATGTCGGCCGTCGGATTGCGCCAGCTCAGGATGAAAACCTGCAGCCCACGGCTCACGGCGTATTCGACGAAGCTTCGCGTCGGCCGAAGGTCGAGGAAGTAGTAACGACCGATCGGCGGAGGCACGATTAGCACTGGCCGAGCGCTGACCGTGGGCGTCGATGGAGTGAATTGGATCAGTTCGGCGAGCTCGTCGCGTTGGACGACCGCGCCTGGCGTGGCCGCCAGGTCGACTCCGACCTGGAACGCGGATCGGTCGGTCTGCGCGGGCATCCCGCCGTTCTTCCGGACGTCCTGCCACCAGTGGCCCGTGCCTCGCGCGAGGCTACGGCCGCCGGTGTCGAAAGCGCGCTTGAGCGCCGCAGGATTCGTGGGGAGGAAGTTGGTCGGTGCGAGCGCGCTCATGACGATGTTGGCCACGAACCGGGCCCGTTCGGCGTCCTGCCACTTCTTGGTGTGGGCATCGAGATCGTCGACCATGCGGGTGAGTGACTCGCACAGACCCAGGTACTCCTGATTGATCCGGCGGAAGGCCGGGTTCTGCGACCAGGCCGGATCCGTGAAGCGCCGATCACCCTTCGCCGGCACCTGCTTCGACCGTCCGAGCGCAACTCTGACGGTCTCCCCGGTCAACCAGCGACTCTCCCGGATGAAGCTGCGCGGCTGGCCCAGGGTGGTCGAGGCAAGGCTTCTTAGCAGGATCGCCGCCGTGGGCACGCCGATAGCTTCACCGGCTTCGACCAGGCCGAGGGCCTCGTCCTCGGTGTTTGGGACACCGCCGGGCCGCGCCGAGGTCATCGGGTAGCTCCCAGCACCGGCGCTGGGCCCAACTCAGGTGAAGGATTGGCCAAACATCGCAACACGTTCACGTGGATCTCCCGGGCCGCTGCAGGTGACCGTTGCTGGAGTCTAACCACAGAAACGGTCCCGGGATGGTGTGCCCTTTGTGGCGAACCAGCCGGTGTGACTCCGCGGTCGACTGCGCCGCGGTCACGGCGGATGATCTGGCGATTGGGCCCACATCCCTCTACCGGATATGGTGCGCGCGGTGTAGTCATAGTTTCTGTCGGTTCGCTGAGGAAAGTAGGTCTCGATGGGGAAGCTGGACGGTCGCGTAGCTGCGATCACGGGCGGCACAGCAGGCATCGGCCTCGGCATCGCGGAGGCGTTCTTGGCCGAGGGAGCATCGGTAGCACTTAACGGTCGCAGCAAGGAGAAGGGCGACCGGGTGCTCGACCGGCTCGACGTCGGAGACCGAGCGATCTTTATCAGTGGCGACGTCATGGTTCCCGACGACATCAATTCCTTCATCGATCAGACCCGATCGCATTTCGGGCATCTGGACATCCTGGTGAACAACGCCGGCGGCGCTGGAGTCCTGCTGCCAACTGTGGACATGCCGTTCGATGACTGGGAAATGACGATCCGCTGGAATCTGCACTCGACGTTCATCGCGACGAAGCGTGCCCTGCCCGGAATGCTCGAGCAAGGCTGGGGTCGCGTCATCAACATTTCGTCCGTCGAAGGCAAGGTTGGCAAGCCGGTCATCACCGCGTACGTCGCGGCCAAGCACGGCATCATCGGTCTCACGAAGGGCGTAGCGCGTGAGGTCGGTACGACCGGCGTGACGGTAAACGCCATCTGCCCGGGTCTGATCCTCACTGACATCGTCATGGAGAACGGACCCCGCACCGCTGCGGCCATGGGGATCTCGTTCGACGAGATGGTGACGCTCTACACGGCTGAGTCGGCGATACAACGGCCGAACACGGTCGAGGAGGTCGGCAACGCAGCGGTGATGCTCGCCAGTGATCTTGGGTCCGGGATCACCGGCGCTGCCATCAGCGTGGACGGCGGCACATCGCCCTACTGACCGCTGTCACTCGCCAGGGGCGGCGATCGTCAGCACCGGCTCGGACAACTGCCTCGCATCGACGGGCAGTCCGGCCCGGAGTGCTACCGCAGCCGCCAAGTTGATCACTGGCTCGGCGGCGACGTCTGCCGGCCGATCAGCGCGGGTTCGTAGCAGTTCGTAGAACCGGCGGACTCCCGAATCAGCGACGGTCGAGTCCGGATCGGGCGCGTCGGTGGCGAGGGAATCGCTCTCCCCGGCCGCGTCACTGCTGGGGAGGAGCTCCCACACCAGGATCGACGTCGTCGCCCGCCATCGTGGCAGCGACGTACTCACCGCCGTCCATGGTCGCCACTTGCCCAGCTCGACCAAGAGTCGATCGAGCCCGGCCAGTCCCGGTGCGGTAGCGGCTGCCTCATCCAGGAGGGCGATCGCCTGATCCTCCTGGCCTTCGCCGTCGAGACGCCGTTGATCTTCGTCGACTCGCGTCGTCAACGGTCCAGCGAAGCCGACCGCGACCTGCTCACCGTCGTGAAGCGCATGGAAGACTGCGTCGAACAAGTCGGCGGATGAGCGGCCACGCACGGCACCGGGCTTGTCGTCGTCATGCCGGCGACCGCTCCAGGCTAGATCATCCGATGACCGGGTTGCTGCGCGAACGCCGATGACCAACAACTTCGAGCCTCCATGTCGTTGACGACCCCGGACAACCGCGAAACTAGTGTCTCGCACCGGAAACTCGTTACCTAATTCCGGCGCCGAGCGCGACCGACCCACACAGTTAGGAACGCTGGCTCCCGAGGCCGGCGCGGTGAATTGCCCCGCAACGTCCTAGCGGGACACTAGGCGGCCGGGACCTTGTCGAGGAACCCGAACACGGTGTCGATACGACCGTCGTCGTCGAGGACTACTACGTCGAAGCCGACGATGAGCGGTTCGGCATCGGCCGGGCCGAGGCTCCAAGTGAAACGGGCCTGCCGGTGGTGTGCATCGACCGGTCCGACCGGGCTGAACGTAAATCCGGGGAATTGCTCCTGGACTGCGCCGATCGTCTCATAGATTGCCTCGCGGCCAGTTACCGCCGCGACCGGGTCGGTGTAGCTCGGGCGCGGGCTCCAGTGCTGCGCGATCAGCGCGCGACGCGCCTCTGGGTCAGTCTCGTTCCAGCAGGCCAGGTAGCGATCGACCAAGTTGCTCATGACGATTCCCTTTCGTTGTGGTTGATTCCGCCAACGATGGTGATTGCGCCCAGTGCGGTCTGTCGATTACCCGGCCGGTAAAGGAAAGGTGTTACCTGGCAGGTAATCGCATCGAGTGATGGGGCTAGCTACCGTCGAGCGAGTGACGACCACGGCATCCGCACCGGTGGGGCAATTGCTGCGCGAGTGGCGGGCCCGGCGGCGGCTCAGTCAGCTTGATCTGTCTATCCAGGCCGATATCTCGGCGCGGCACCTCAGCTTCGTGGAGACCGGGCGGTCACGTCCCACCCGTAGAATGATCTTGCGGTTGTCTGAGCACCTCGATGTGCCGTTGCGCGAGCGCAACCAGCTGTTGCTTGCGGGCGGATACGCGCCGGCCTATCCGCAGCATGGTCTGGATGAGCCGCAGGTCGGCGCGGTGCGGGATGCCCTCCAGCAAGTGCTGCGCAGCCACGAACCGTTTCCGGCCGTGGTGATCAATCGCTGGTGGGACATGGTCGATGCGAACCGCGCGATCGGCCTCTTCGTCGCTGACTGTGCGCCCGAGCTGCTCGAACCGCCGGTCAACGTGCTCCGGCTGACCTTACATCCGGACGGCGTCGCGCCCCGCATCGTGAACCTCACCCAGTGGCGGGCCCACCTGCTCCAGCAGCTGCATCAGCGCGCGGCGCAGACCGGTGATACCCGCCTACATGACCTTGAGGCGGAGTTACGCAGCTACCCGGGTGGCGATCACGAGGTCAGTCCGGCCCCCACCGACATTGTGCTGCCGCTCCAGTTGCGCCACGAAGGTAGAAAACTGTCGCTATTCAGCATCGAGGCCCACGTCGACACCGCCAACGACGTCACCGTTGACGAGCTGTCGATCGAGGCGTTCTACCCGGCCGACGCGGAGACCAAGCGAGCGCTGATCGCTGGCGAGAGCGGCCCGGCTTCCCGTGTCCGCTCGATAGGATCTCCGTGATGATGACCCGGGCGGGTAGGACTGGCCACGCTAGGTCATCCGGGTACGGGTCGCAGGATCGCCTGGCCGAGATATTGGCAAGCTCGCAAGGCGAGTTCCAGGTCCGCGCCTCGATCGCTGATCGGTCCGCCCAAGGCATCCTCGGCCTTGCGGATGCGGTATTGCACGCTGTTCTTGTGCAATACCAGGCGTTCGGCGGTCGTCGTGTAGCTACCGGTCGACAGGAACACCTGCAACGTTTCGCGTAGCCGAGCATGCGGCTCGTCGTCGAGGGCAAGGTCGGCAAGCATGCCCCATACCCAGCTGCGGGCGGCGCTCATGTCGGCGCAGATCAGCGCGACCGCGCCGACGTCAGCGAACGTGGTCAGCCGACTGCCGGGTTTGGCGGCCAGGGCGAGGTCCTGCGTGCGCACCGCTTGCTGGTGGGTTAATCGGAACCCGTCCAGCCCGTATCCGCCTTCTCCGGCAACAATGCGCACTGAGCTATCGCCGTTGTCGAATGCCTTCGCGAGCGCCTCACCCGAGATAACCGTGTTGCCGCTGATCGGTAGCCATATCCACGCGAGGGTCTCGTCACGTGGCACGAACAGCGGACGACCGGGTGAGCCGAGCACCCGAGCTGCGGTGGAGGCGAGCTGATCGAGGCGCGTCAGGCCCTCGCTGCCGCGCGGCGTGTTGGTAACCCAGGCAATCAGGCCGATATGACGCTGCCGGAGTCGGTAACCCAGGGCCGACTCGGTCGCATCAACGTCCATCGGTTGACCGCCGAGCAGGGCGCGGACGCGCGCGGCTCGGACCGCAGTCTGGGTGAGCAGCCAATTGTCCCGCTCATGCTGATATGCCGAGATCACTTCTTCGGAGACGCGGTCGATGTAGCGGAAGCTGACCTCAGCCATGCGAGATGTGACGGCGGCCGTGAGGCTGGCCTCTTGGGATCGGGTCGCGAGCTCGTCGATGCACCGCGACAGAAATCGGCCGTGACCGACCCGGTAGGCCCGGATAAGCGCGATGATCGGCACCTCCCGCTGGGCCACCCGTCTCGCATACTCAACGGCCGCCGCCGGTGCGCCGATATCGTCCGGGGCACTCCCGTGTTCGAACACGTGCAGCAGAGTGGCGACATTCTCCTCGATGCTCGCCTCGAGAAGGCTCTCGAAGATGTCATCGCCACGCAGTTCCGGAATGTCCGTGGTTATTAGCTGCCAGATGTCACGGGTGACTTCGAGGACGTGTTCACCAACGGCCGCCGCCACCTGCGACAGCTCGCGACCGACGGTGTCCACACCCGTACTCATGCGGTCATCGTATGGCGCGTGTCACGCGTGCAGAGCGACTCAACGCCGGCCCGTTCTGGGTGCAAAGCACAACCTGTGGCTGCATGTCAGTGCTGTTGGCCATTGCGACCGTCGGCCGTAGCTGATGGACTAAGTGACGCCAGGAGGTGGAAAGGGGACCGCAGTGAGATCATTGTCCGACCAGTTGAACGAACTGGCTGCGCGCGTCAAGCAAGCCGAGGACATTATGAGGGCGGCGCAGGAAAAGAACCGAGCGGCGCTGGAAAACCAGCGGGACCAACTGAAGGCCTCGATCAGCGAGAAGAAGGATCAGGCCAAAGCAGCAGCAGCCGCAGCCCAGGATCAGGCGCAGTCGTGGTGGGACAAGACGCGGGCCGATGTCGATCAACGGTTCGATACGCTCCGGGCCAAGCGTGACGAGCACCGGGCAGAACGTGATCTTAAAAGAGCGCAAAACCGTGCCGATGACGCCGAGCTGGACGCGGCCGACGCGATAGATTTCGCCGTCGACATGATCGACCAAGCCGAGTATGCCGTCGTTGACGCCGTGATCGCGCGGGCAGACGCTGACGCACTCGAGCTGGAACAAAAGCAAAGCTGACCATCCGGCCACCGAATGGAGCGCGCGCCGGGAGCACGCAGAGGGAGTGAGGGCCGGCCAGAATGCCCTGTCGTTAGGGCTAATGGTCTGTCGCCGCCGTGCCTCCTGAAGCGCTCGCCGACGGAGAGGCAGCGTCTGGTGGAGGCATATCGGCGGTCACAAGTGCGCCGCCGTGCTCGTCTACCCGTTCGACCAGATGCTCGTGAACCTCGCGCAGCTTGGCGTGGATCGCCTCTTGCCGCTCGATGTGCTCTCGGTGCAGCCGGGCAATCACTTCAGCACTGGGCTTCTTGCCCTGGTAGTCAGGATGGTGACGCCAGCACAGAAAGAATTGGCCGCCTGCAGCCTCGTGATTACCCACCCGCCAACAGCCAGGTTGGTGACAGTTGAATTTTTTTATTAGTTGGTATGCGGCTGTGGCGATAGCGCCGATAATGCCAAATTCGGCAATATCCGAACCGAATCCTGACCAGAATCCGTAGTACGGGCCAGGTTCGTTCACCGTTCCGGTATGTACCGCCAGCCAATGATTGACAACGGAACCGTTTAGAACCCAAGCGGCAATTGCTGCCGCCACTGCGATGAATGCCAGACCAATGATCAAAGCGAGACGCCGGGTCATCTTCTATGCCACCTTCCTCACCCTGCCAGAACAGTAGAGCGCTCCCTGGCCTCGATGCGAGGTGCGGTGCAAGCTAGCGCGGCGGCTCGGTTGCCCGGCGGTGGGTGAGGACGAGCCGATTCAGGTCAGCTCGACTGACGGTTAGAGAACGGCCCAATCGAGTGCGATGCGACCGCGTCCCGCGTTCCTCGTCGCGGGCTTAACGCGTCGCGGCCAGGAACCAGCCGGTCGGCCGTGGCCGTGTCGACGCCCTCGATCGCTGCCGACCATGGACGCAACGGTCCGGCCACGGCAGCTATCCGGCGGTGCAACGGGTAGCTGCCGTCGGCCGCCGGTACCTCTTGCTCGGTCAAGGCTGTGCTGAGCGAGCAAGGATGCGGAAGCGCTTTCGCAGTAGTTGGGAGCCTGGTGTCGGCGGCACGACGGGTTATGACGTGGGGTTGTTCGAGTAACTATTTGAGCGAGTCGACAAGCTCCTTGGCGTGTTTGCGCGTGATAAACGCCTCGACGATCTGCCATATCCCAATGATGATCAGCCAGACGCCGGCGAACACTGCCAGCGCGAAGATCGAGTCAAACGGCGAGACGATGATGATGATTCCGCCGATGGCGAGGAGGATTCCACCCGCGATCTGCCAGCCCCGGTAGGGAATGTACGGGGTGGAGGCGGCGGCGATGGTCCGGCTGATTCCAATGATCAGCCAGCTGAAGCCGATCCAGAGCGCCAACAGCAGGATGGATTCAGCCGCGCCGCGGAAGCAGATCAACCCGAGGAGGATGGATAGCACACCGGTCAGCGCGCTGAGGAAGCGTGCACCACCGCGCAGGCCGGGCGCAAACGCAAGCATGATCTCCACCACGCCGCTGACCAAGAGATAGATGCCGAACAACACGCCGACGACCTTTAGCGTCTGGCTCGGCCAGACAAGGACCACTACGCCGACGACGATGGCAACGACTCCGAAGAGGAGCAGGAACCACCAGGCCCGGCGAGCCAGGCGCTCCATGGGCGATTCTGAATCGGTACTTTCGGCTGCATAGGCTGTCACGGGCCATAGCATGGCGCACTGCGCTGCTGACGTAAATGGTTCCCGCGGGCTTTTATGCGCGAAGGCGATCCTGAACCGAAGCGGCCTGCCTCGGGGGAGACGTCAGGAGCGCTAGCCGGACACTAGATTAGCTCGATGGCCTCCGCAATCGACTCGAGGACTCGCCCCGGACGATACGGGTACTGCTCGATGTCGCTGCGTTTCGTTGAGCCGGTCAGGACCAGGATGGTGTCCAGGCCGGCTTCGATACCGGCGACGATGTCGGTATCCATGCGATCTCCGACCATGACCGTCGTCTCAGAATGTGCCTCGATCCGGTTCAGTGCGCTGCGGAACATCATTGGATTCGGTTTGCCGACAAAGTATGGGTCGCGACCCGTCGCCTTGGTGATCAGCGCGGCGAAAGACCCAGTGGCCGGAAGCGGGCCGTCTGCGGACGGTCCGCTCGCGTCGGGATTCGTCGCGATGAACCGGGCGCCGCGCGCGATCAACCGAATCGCCTTCGTGATCGTTTCGAAGGAATAGGTCCGGGTCTCGCCCAGGACCACGAAGTCAGGACTCCGATCTGTGAGCGTGTAGCCAACCTCGTGCAACGCGGTCGTCATGCCTGCTTCACCGATGACGTACGCCGACCCGTGCGGAAGTTGATCGGCTAGAAATGTTGCCGTCGCCAGCGCCGACGTCCAGATCGACTCCTCGGGAACGTCTAATCCGGACAGAGCCAGGCGCGCCGCTAGATCGCGCGGAGTGAAGATCGAATTGTTCGTCAGAACCAGGAATCGCTTGCCTCGCTCGATCAAACGTGCGAGGAATTCAACTGCTCCCGGCACGGCATGCTCCTCATCGATAAGCACGCCATCCATGTCACTGAGCCAGGACTCAGCCGGTTGCCGCATTAGACGAGCCTATCGATGCCGTCAGTCCCCGCGGTCGGGGCACGCAGCGCCACTCGGTCGTGATCTCGGACCTGCACTCCCCGGGGCGATGGTAAGTTCAAGATCATAAAGGAAGAGGCTCACTTAGTGGTCTCACGTCGAGAGGTCACTTGGGCGGCCGGCCCAGCGCCGGACGGATAGGCGCGATCACCTTGTCCGGGCATCGGCGCGGGCCGGACCACAACGCCGGGACGGCGTCGACGGCGTAAGCCACGGCATAGGCTGCCTGCTCGTAGTTGACCCGCCAGCCGACGAAGTCCACCCATGCCTCGGCTGGATCACGCCCGATCGGGAAGTCGACCTTGCGCAGTCGGTCGACGGCGTCGAGGAATTCCTGGTACGTCAGGCTGATCCCCGCTTTCGGATCTGGCTCCTCGGGCATGGTGATCCCCATCGCCCTAGCGATCTGGTTGAAGCACAGGAAGCCACCACGCAGACACAAGCGGGCGGGCACGACCGGCGCGACATTCGGCGACAATGCCAGCAGCAATGCGGCCGAGTCCAGTACTGCGAGCAGCGCCGTGACCCATGACGACAACGGCCGCGGCGATCGGAACCGAACTAAGGGCAGATAGGTGGTGTGGCTTTCTGCGATGTCGGCCGCCCAGCGTTCCCATCGCTCGTATAAGTCGGGCAAGGTATTGAGCGTTGAGACGCCCGATCCCAGCGCGTAATGGGTACGCGACAGCAGCTCGGGCCCCCAGGACGGCACGCCGGCCCGCGCGTTCAGCAGCGCAACCTCGGTCTCCCGGCGATTGAAGGCCGCGTACAACGTTGGCAGATAGGCGATCTGAAGGGTGACGATCGCAAGTCCAGTGGCGGCCGCGGCGAACACGATCACTCCGGGTGCGGCGCCAGGGGGTTCGGCGAAGCCCAAGGTGAAGAGCGAAGATCCGGCCGAGGTGAACGCGGAGGTTATCCCGCCGTGGACGAACGGCCACAGCAGCAACCAATAACCAACGAAGGAAAGCCCCAACCACGCGGCGAGCTGAGCGAGCAGGATTGCTGGCGCCTGGGCGGCGAGAAGTCGGTCCCGCCGGGGGTAGTCAGTGATCCGGCGGCCCACCACCCGAAATATCGCCGTCACAATCCGGTCCACCGACCGGGTCAACCAGCTGCTCACCGCACGCGGCACGATCAGTGTTTCGACTACGCTGATCCCAGCAATGAGGACGAGAACAGCGCCGACTACCGCGGCCGCGGAGCGGGCGCCAACCGGCACTTCCATCGGCGCCCCCTGACGCGAGTCGACCTGCCGAACCTACTCGGCACCACCAGTCGATCCGACGACATGGTCTATCTCCGCGATGAACGCGCGCGTATCACCCCGAAAGGTCGGCGGTCAGGCAGTTGTTACGTGGCTTCTATTGCCTTGTGTCATAGGGACGGGTCGTCGCGGGTAGAGGTCACCTGGCCCGGGCGGCGCTGCGCTTGGTTCACCATCTGCTCAGCGCGAATGACGTGCATGACAGCGTTGATCAAGGCGAGATGGGTGAACGCCTGCGGGAAGTTGCCCAGGTGCCGGCCGCTGAGTGGGTCGATCTCCTCCGCATAAAGCTCGAGCGGGCTCGCGTAGGCAAGCAGCCGCTCACACAGCTTCTTGGCCGCGTCGACTTCACCGATCTCAACCAGAGCGGAGACCAGCCAGAACGAGCAGATCGTGAACGTGCCTTCCTCGCCGGACAATCCGTCGTCGGTCTCGTCCACCCGATAGCGCAGAACGAGGCCATCGACGGTTAATTCATCGGCGATCGCTAGCACCGTCGCGCGGACGCGTGGGTCTTCCGGCGGAAGGAAGCGCATCATCGGTAGCAGCAGCAGCGATGCATCGAGAGCCGTCGCGCCATAGCGCTGTACGAAGACTCCGCGTTGGTCCACGCCGTTGGTGCAAATATCCTGGTGAATCTGATCGGCGAGCGCCTGCCATTTCTCGGCGTACTCGAATTCTTCATGCATGCGGGCGAGCCGGGCGCCTCTGTCCATCGCAACCCAGCACATGAGCTTGCTGGACACGAAGTGCTCAGGCTCCCCGCGCACCTCCCAGATCCCACGGTCGGGTTCTTCCCAGTGCTCCGCGGCGCAATCGACCTGGCGCTTGAGAATGGACCACAGCGACTCCGGGAGCTGATCCCGGGAACGCGCGTGCAGGTATACCGAGTCGAGCACGGCGCCCCAGACATCGTGCTGCTGTTGGTGATATGCCCCGTTGCCGGACCGAACTGGAAACGCGCCCTCGTACCCCGAGAGATGCGGCAACGATTCCTCGTCGAGTTCACGTTCGCCGCCGACGCCATACATCACCTGCAGGTCATTGCCGTCGCGGCAGGCGTCGGCGACGAAGTAGAAGAAGTCGTCCGCTTCGCGATCGAACCCCAGCGTGTAGAGGCCCCACAAGGCAAAGGTCGAGTCGCGTACCCAGGCGTAGCGATAGTCCCAGTTGCGCTCTCCGTGCGGGGTCTCCGGCAGCGAGGTGGTGGCCGCAGCGAGCAGGGCGCCCGTTGGCGCGTATGTCAAGCCCTTCAGCGTCAGCGCACTGCGCTGGAGGAAGCTGCGCCAGGGGTGGTCCGGGAAGTCGCCGAGTGTGATCCATTGGCGCCAGTACTCCTGGGTCCGGCGTAGCCGCTCCTCGGCCTCCTCCAGGGATCGCGGCGGGGGCAACGGGGACCACGAAAGCGCGACGAAGTGACTTTCGCCTTCGGTCATGCGCGTCCTGGCGTGCAGACCGGCGCCCTCGATACCCGGCCGCAGGTCAGTCGTAACGCGCATGGCGACGTTGAGCCCTTCGGTTCGCGCCACTACTTCGCCATAGCCGGCGCCCTCGTACACCCACGACGGCTGGCGCCGACCGTAGTCCAGGGCCGGCTCGCAGCTCATCGTCACGTCGACCGAGCCGCTGACGCATTCCACGGTCCGCAGCAGGCAATGCTCGGCATCGAAGTCCGTTGGCGACCGGCGGTGCGTCCTCGACCGCTCATCGACGTTGTGCCAGGGACCCATGCACAGCGCGTCGCGAACGAGCAGCCATCCGGTGCGGGTCTGCCAGGTGGTCTCAAGCACCAGGCTGCCGGGCAGGTAGCGGCGAGCGGCGGGCACCACCTCGTCGTACGGGCCGATGCGGAAGGAGCCGGCGCTCCGGTCCAACAGCGCACTGAAGACGCTCGGCGAGTCCGGACGCGGTACACACATCCATTCGACGGCCCCGCTGGGCGCAACCAGACAGTTGGATTCGCAATCAGACAGGAATGCGTACTCGGCGATCGGCGGGAACGGGCTCTGCCCGGTCGGCTGGCCCGGTGCTGACCCGGCCAGCTCGAATGCCGACATGGTTTCGGCCATAACCAATCGTCTCGCATCGGCCCCCATCAGACCAGTCCCGGCAAAACAGTCCTCCTCTCGCGCGGAACATCCTCGGGCGCGCTGTCGATTTCGGGCTCCCTCTTCCGTCGGACATAAGGCCGGTGACCGTCGCCGGAGATAGAGGGAGATGGAACATGCCGAGGTACGTCCTGGCCTTCCGAGGTCAGCCCGATCGCCAACCCGCACGCGATGAGGATGCGGCCTGGGGCACCTGGCTGGGCGGCCTCGGCGTGAAGATCGTCGACCCGGGGAACCGGGTCGGTCAGGTCGAGCGTCTCAACGCCGAGCCGGCTGGCAGCGCCGCCACCGAGGTGCTCACCGGTTACGTCGTGGTAGACGCCACGGACATCAACGCGGCCACGACGCTCGCGCGGGGGTGCCCCGGACTCAAGTCCGGCGTCAGCGTCGAAGTTGCCGAGACGGTGCCGATGGCAGGCTGATCCTGTCGAGTGCGGCGGATCCGGCGCGCTGGGGAAGGGCCGCGCGCCGGATCGCGCTGTCCGGGGCGGACGGCGCTGTCCGCGCGGCCGGCGGCGCTGTCCGCGCCCCGCCGGGTTGTCAGGTCGTGACGCTTGGACTTGTAGCCTTGGGGCGACCGTAGGTCCAAGATCATCAATGGGCTCTCTAGTCGGGCGGGTGAGCAATGACGGGTTTCCGGGCCGGTCAATCCACGCTGCCGGGTAGGCCCTATCCGCTCGGCGCGACGGTCCAGGGCGACGGCACGAACTTCGCCGTCACCTCGAGCGCCGCAGACAACATGGCGCTCTGCCTGTTCGATGCTGCGGGTGCCGAGATACGCGTCCCGTTGATGGAATATGACGCAGGTGTTTGGCACGCGTTCGTTCCGGGCATCGGCGTCGGGCAGCGGTACGGCTACCGTGCCGGCGGAGCATACGATCCGGGCTCGGGCCGGCGCTTCAACAGCGACAAGTTGCTGCTCGACCCGTACGCTCGCGCGTTCGTCGGCGAGGTCAGGTACGGGCCCGAAGTGCTCGATTACGGGACAGACAACCCGGACGCGCCGAGCGCGCTCGATTCGGCCGGGCACGTACCTCGCAGCATTGTCCTCGATGACGAATATGTGTGGGAGAACGATCGGCCCAGCCACCGGTACGCCGATACGGTCATTTACGAGGTTCATGTCAAGGGCTTCACGGCGCGCAATCCGGATGTGCCGGCCGAGTTACGAGGCACCTATGCGGGGCTCGCCCACGAGGCCGCCATCAACTATCTACTCGAGTTGGGCGTCACTGCGGTCGAGCTGCTTCCAGTGCACGAGAGTGTGCCGGAGAGCTTCCTGGAGCAGCGGGGTCTGACGAATTACTGGGGATACAACACGATCGGCTATTTCGCACCGCACCAGGCCTATTCAGCGGCAGCGCGGGCTGGACGCTCCGGCGGCCAGGTCGGGGAATTCAAGGCGATGGTCGACGCATTGCACAAGGCTGGATTGGAGGTGCTGCTCGACGTCGTGTTCAATCACACGGCTGAAGGAAATCAACTTGGCCCTACGTTGTGCTATAGAGGCTTGGACAACGCGGCCTATTACCGTCTGGACGATGCCAATCCGGGCTATTACCTGGACACGACCGGCTGCGGTAACGCGCTCAATGTCGGCCACCCAGTGGCCCTGCAGCTGATTATGGACTCGTTGCGGTATTGGCTGACCGAAATGCACGTGGATGGTTTCCGTTTCGATCTGGCCCCGACGTTGGCCCGACAGGACGGTGAGTTCGGGCCAAGGTCCGCGTTCTTCGATCTCGTGGCGCAGGACCCGGTGGTATCTCGCGCAAAGCTGGTCGCTGAACCGTGGGATGTCGGCCAGATCGACAGCTACGATCTGGGCGGATTCCCGCCCGGTTGGCGCGAGTGGAACGGCAAGTACCGCGACTGCATGCGCGACTTCTGGCGCAGTCATCAAGTCGGCATCGGCGAGTTTGCCACGCGGCTATGCGGATCGGTCGATCTGTATGGTCGGGCGCGTCGCCGGCCGACGGCGTCGGTGAATCTGATCACCGTTCACGACGGCTTCACCCTGCGGGATCTCGTCAGCTACAACGAGAAGCACAACGAGGCGAACGGGGAGGCGAACCGTGACGGCACCAATGACAACCGGTCGTGGAATTGTGGGGCCGAGGGAGCGACAGACGATCCGGTTGTGCTGACGCTTCGGGCTCGCCAGTCCCGCGCGCTGCTGACCAGTTTGCTGCTCTCCTTCGGTATCCCCATGCTGCTCGGTGGGGACGAGATCGGCCGGACGCAGCAGGGCAACAACAATGCGTACTGCCAGGACAACGAGATCACGTGGTTCGATTGGTCAGCGCCCGACAAGGATTTGCTCGCCTACACCAAGAGATTGGTGGCCTTCCGAAAATCCCATCCGGTCTTCCGCCGTCGCCGGTTCCTCGTTGGTGCCGAGGCGTCGGAACTCTTGTGGTTTACGCCGGCCGGCACTCCCATGACCGGCGCCGATTGGTCAGATCAAAGCGCTCTGGCAATTGCTTTATACCTCGACGGATCCGACGACCCGGACCGGGCCGACGACGGCTCGCTCATGGTGGACGACGACTTTCTGGTGCTCGTCAACGCCTGGTGGGAACAACTTTCATTCACCATTCCGCAAACGCGGCCAGGCCTCACGTGGCAGCTGGAGATAGATACCTACGACCCCGGTCGCGGCGGCGATGTCGCAGTGGGCGACCAGCTGGCGGTCGGACCTCGATCGATCGTGGTACTTCGCGGTCTCAGATCGTGATCTTGGATTTGCCGTCGTGCGGGGTGTAGTTGCCTCACAGCAGTGCGGCGATGGCCAGCGCCGCCTGTCGGGCGCCGTCGGTCTCGACCGGCAGATAGTCCACCGTGCGGCCGATCTCTTCGGCGATGGCCGCGGCAATCTGCTCCGGACCGTCTTCGGCGAAGTCCATGCGCCGACCCGCGCGGTAGCGCTCGAGTCGATACCGAACGTGGAAGTTCTGCTCGAAGTGATGGCGCAACGGGAAGTAGAGGAACGGCCGCTGGCTGGCGGTCAGCTCCATGGCCGTCGTCAAGCCGCCCTGCACGACCGCGATGTCGCAGGCGGCGAGATGACGATAGAGGTTGTGCACGTACGCACGAATCTCGAGGCCTTCGGCGGCCGGCAGGCTAGCCGGATCGATGCGAGGGCCGGCGACGACGATCATCCGCAACCCGGGCAGTTGCTGTTTCGCGAGCGGAAACGCTCCGACGATCCGGCGCAGTAGATGGGCACCGACGCCACTACCGCCGACAGTCACCACGCATACCTGCTCATCCGGCTGGTAGCCGAGCTCGTCACGGAGCCGCTGCCGATCGGCGAACTGGGCGGGATCGAAGCCGGAGATGTAACCGGTGAAGTCGAAGTGCTGCTCCGTCCATTCGCGAATCATCGGCAGATCCGGGCCGAAGCGCTCGGGCACGATGTCGCCGGGGTTCCCGACGAACAGGGCCCGATCCCGCGTTCGCCGGTACCGGGCAATGTGTTCGATCATCTCGGCGTTGTAGTCGGCGGTCAGATACGCCTCGCGCGGACCGCCGTCGGGCATAGGTAGCCACCCCACGAAGTCGGTGAGCCAGACGTAAGCCGCCCGTTTGAGTTCAGGATTCTCATGCAGGTAGTAGTCCAGTTCCCAAGCTTCGTCGCCGATCCAAACGTCGTACTGCTCGCGCTCGGCAATCTCCTGAAAGACCATGAAGTTGGCGAGCAGGATCTCATCCATCCGCCGCCACGCCTGGAAGCAATGCAGATCATGTTCCGCGGACTCGGATTCAATGTGCCGCGACTCGTTCGCCAGGAACGCGCTGGCGGGGTGGATCCGTTCGCCCTCCCCCTCGAGCACCCTCGTCACGGGATCCTGGGCGAGCCAGTCGATTTCCAGGTCGGGATGGAAATGCCGAAGCTCGCGGGCGATCGCCACGTCGCGCTGAGCATGACCCAGCCCGATCGGCGAGGATATATAGAGGGCCCGCTTGGATCGGCTGCGCCCTCGGGTCCAGGTGGTGCCACGGCTGACTCCAAAGGCTGAGTCCACGAAATCGCGTAGCAGCAGGTTCACCTTCACCGGATCACGCGCGTGAGGCGCGTGACCAGAGCCTTCGAGTGACGCCATCGTGCCGCCGAGCAGATCCGCTAGCGCGACCCCCGCTTGATGGGTTCGGATCGCGTCCGCCGTTCCGTGGATGACGAGTACCGGGCAGCGCACGCTCGGAGCCAGCGCGTGTAAGTCGTCGGCACTAAGGCTCGGGCCAAGGTGAGTGTCGATCAGCGTCTCGGGATCGGTGTCCAGTCCCCACGCCACCGCGTCTTCGCGGTGCTTGGTTGAGTGTGGCTCGTTGTAGAGCCTCGAAAAGAAGAACTCAAGAAAGTCCGCGTAGTCAGACAGCCAGTAGTGACGGTTGTATTTGCCCCAGCCTTGGTATGAATCACGGGGCTGGTTGAACCCGGCGACCCACTGGTCGCGCGACACCATGGGCGCGAGTGGCACTCCCGGTCCGATGAACACCACGCCCGCTACCCGCGCTGGATGCTCGGTGGCCAGTAGGAGGCCGCGTTGCGCGCCCATGGAGAAGCCAACGATGACGGCGCGGTCACTGCCGGTGGCATCGAGCACGGCCACCGCATCGTCCGCGAATTCCCGCTCGTCGTAAGCGTTCGCTCCCATCGGGCGGTCCGAGCGTCCGTTGCCCCGAGGGTCGAACGTGATCACCCGATAATGTCGTGCGAGGTAGGGAATCTGCATCTTCCAGCACCGGGAATGGATGATCGACCAGGGCGGCAATAGCAGAACCGTCGTCTTACCGTCGCCGTAGACCTCGTAGAAGATTTTGACCCCGTCCCGCTCGACGAATCCATCTGCGTCCGGGTAGCGCGCTCGACTCTGTTCCGCGCTCACTTACCGGCCTCCAGGGACACCAGCCACTCGTCGATCCAGCGCATTAAGTCGCGATGGCCTTCGGAAATGCCGGACAGGCGTTCCAGCAGCAGGCCCTGGTTGAAGGTCATGACCAAGCTGACCAATGCCTCGACCGGAAACTGATCCGGATCGAGGTGGTACTCGGCCGCCGCTTTGCCGAACGCCTCAGTGAGAACGCTGCGCCATTCGGCGGTCATCGCGGCGACGCGCTCGCGCATCTCGGGGCGATTCCAGCCGAGCGCCTGCAGCTCCATCCACACCTTCGGATAGCCGGCGGCCAGATCCTCGTCCAAGTAGCCCATCGCCATGCGCCACTTCTGGAGGAACGGCACATCCGCTGCGTACATCGTTCGTTGCCGGACGATCAGCCGCGCGGTGAACCGCTCGAAGGTCTGCATCATGACTTCGTCCATCGACCCGAAGTAGTAATGGACGAGGCCGTGGTTCACTCCGGCCTGTTCTGACAGCCGGCGCGTGGTCACCGCGCGCTGGCCTTCCGCGATGAGCAGGGCCTCGGCCGCATCGAGGATCGCGGTGACAGCCTCCGTGCGGGCGCTTCCCTCGGAGGTGTTGCGGCGCGCGGTCACGGCCGGCCCTCGCCCGGCGTATCGACGAACCGGGTCTCGCGTGGCGTGTCGGCGGCCGTGACGCGCGCTTCCTGACCCAGGGGCATGGCTGGTCCTCCGTTTACCACTTGACTTAGTCAAATGACTAACACGATTCGGGGGCCGCCGTCAAGCGAGTGTTGCGATCCATGGGCACTGCCCGAATAGGCCTTGACGTGGGCCACCAAGGCATGTTATCCATTCGCCTAAGTCAAATGACTAAGTCAGACGTCCAAGTGAAGGGAAGCACGCCATGACTGCTGTAGTGGAGGGTTCTCGTCCGAATGGGGTCGACACCGCGACGCTCTTCGCCACCCTCGACGCGGTGAAGGGTCAACCGGAGATCGCGAAGTTCCAGTTCCGGGCGAGCAACACCTGGGTGTCGGGAACCCACAACCGGTCCACGCTGTCGGGTTTCTACGGCGCGATGCAGGAGATGGAGCACAAGCAGGTCACCACGGTGGATGCAGATCATCCGGCGGTTCTGGTGGGGGAGGATCACGCGCCGACGCCGGTCGAGTACCTGTTGCACGCGATCGCGGCGTGCTTGACCGCGGGAGTGGCCAACGTCGCCGCGGCGCGCGGGGTGGAGCTGACCAAGGTGACCTCGCAGGTCGAGGGCGACATTGATCTGCTCGGCATTTTGGGGTTGTCCGACGGGTCGGTCCGTAATGGCTATAAGCAGATCAAGGTGACCTTCCACATTGAGGGGGATGCCGACGATGCGACGCTGCGCCGGATCGTGGAGCAGTCCCGTAATCGATCAGCGGTATATGACGTGCTGACCAATGGCACCCCGGTGCTCGTCGATGTAGTGACGGGTTGATCGTCGCTAGTGGTCGTGACCACTAGTCCGTTGCCCGCCCGGCCGATGGTGGCCGGGCGGAGCCGTTGAGGAGCGCAGCTATGACCGAGATCGACGCCGTGGTAGTGGGTGCCGGGCATGCCGGGTTGGCGGTGAGCCGGCTGCTGGCCGCGGCCGGGCATGAGCATGTGGTGCTGGAACGCGGCCGGGTGGGGGAGCGGTGGCGGTCGCAGCGATGGGATTCGCTGCATCTGGTGACCCCGAGTTGGATGACCCGGCTGCCCGGTTGGCGGTATGACGGTCCGGATCCGGATGGGTATCTCAGCGCCACCGCGTTCGCTGATCTGCTGGATGGGTATGCCGCGTCGTTCGCGGCCCCGGTGCTCGAATCGGTGACCGTGCGGGAGGTGTCCGCCGAACCGGGTGGGTCGCATCACCGGTATCGGATTGTTACCGACACCGGCGTGTGGCGGGCCCGTCAACTGGTGATCGCGACCGGTCCGCACGGCACCCCGCGTATCCCCGACGCCGTCCGCGCCGCAACAGTCGAGGTGGTGTCCGCGCAGCGGTACCGCAATCCGTCGCAGCTGGCATCGGGTGGGGTGCTGGTGGTGGGTGCGTCGGCGTCGGGGGTGCAGATTGCTGATGAGTTGGCGCGGGCGGGTCGCAGGGTGGTGTTGGCGGTGGGGCGGCATACCCGGCTGCCGCGCCGCTATCGGGGGATGGACATCTTCTGGTGGTTGGCCAGCACGGGCCGGCTGGCCCGCACCATCGACGACGTGCACAACGTGACCGCCGCCCGGCACGAGCCGTCCCCGCAACTGGTCGGGCAGGCGCACGATCTTGACCTGGCGGTGGTGCAGGCCCGTGGGGTTCGGCTGGTCGGCCGGCTGGCGCGGATCCGGGAGGACCGAGCCTGGTTCCGCGACGATCTCGCCGAGTCGATCGCCGTGGCGGAGCGGCGGATGCACCGAGTGTTGGACGCTGCCGACGCGCATGCCGCCCGAGCCGGCCTGGACGCCGAAGTCTGCCCGGCCGTGCGCCCGCCTGCCGTTCGCGTAGCACCGACGGTGCGGCGGCTGGATCTTGACGCGGAGGGGATCGGCACAGTGCTGCTCGCGACCGGCTACCGGCCGCATTATCCGTGGCTGCGGCTGCCGATCACTGGCCCCGACGGCAGCATCCAGCAATACCGCGGCATCACCCCTGCCTCTGGTGTGTATGTGGTGGGGCAGCGGTTTCAGCATCGCCGTGACTCAGCGTTCATCGACGGTGCCCGCCACGACGCCGAGGCGGTCGTCCGGCACCTCCTCGCCCAGGCCGGTGACCATCCGGCGGCATGCCTGGCCGGTGAGGAGCCGGCGGCATGACCAGGTACGACGTGGTGGTGGTCGGGGGCCGGGTCGCCGGCGCGTCCACGGCGCTGTTGCTCGCCCGGGCTGGTGCCCGGGTCGCGCTGCTGGACCGGTCCCGACCCGGGAGCGACATCGTCTCCACCCACGGGCTGATGCGGGCCGGAGTAGTGCAGCTTTCTCGTTGGGGCCTGCTCGACCAGATCACTGCGGCCGGTACCCCACCCATCCGCAGTACGACCTTCCACTATCCGGACGGGCGGACCGTAGAGGTGGCGATCCGGCCCAGCCCCGGCGTACCTGCCCTGTACGCCCCCCGTCGGTATTTGCTCGACTGGCTGCTGGTCGACGCCGCGGCGCAGGCCGGGGTCGAGGTGATCACGCAGACCACGGTCACCACGCTGACTTCCGACGACACCGGCCGGGTATCCGGCGTACGCGCGATCGGCCGCGGCGGTCGCTCGGTTGAACTGTCGTCAGCCATCACCGTGGGCGCGGACGGCATCCGTTCCACGGTTGCCCACGACGTCGCCGCACCCATCCGGCGGGAGGGCCGGTCCTGCTCGGCGATCCTCTACCGATACCTCAGCGGCCTGCCCGCCGACGGGTACGAGTGGGCCTACCGCGACAACGCCGCCGCCGGCGTCATCCCCACCAATGACGGGCAGACATGCGTGTTCGTCGGCACCACCCCGCAACGCATGCAGGCGGCGCGCCGCACCGACGTAGAGCACGCCTTCACCACCATGCTCCGCCGTGCTGCGCCGGCATTGCTCGACCGTGTCGCTGCAGCGGAGCTGGCCGGTCCGGTCCATGGGTGGGGCGGAACTCCCGGCTACGTGCGCCAATCCTGGGGACCCGGCTGGGCGCTGGTCGGCGACGCCAGCCACTACAAAGACCCCATCACCACCCACGGCATGACCGACGCCGTCCGCGACGCCGAACTCCTCGCCCACGCGATCACGGAAACCACCACGGCTGGTGGTACAGATGCCATCGCGTTCGCCCGCTACCAGGAGACCCGAGACCGGTTGTCCAGCGATCTGTTCGCCGCGACCGAGGACGTCGCCGGCTACAACTGGACCCCGGACACCATCGAAACACTGCTCCGACGCGTCAGCGCCGCCATGACCGACGAGGTCACCCACCTGCAAACTTTGCCGAATTCCGCCCACGCCGTGCAGCCCGATCGGCTAGTTGATCATCCTTATCGCGACGCATCGCGATCAGCGGCGGCGGCCGACGTCCGACCACCTCTCCCGGACGCGCGCGAGCGCGGCGGCAACCGCGCGAAGGTCATCGTCTGAAAGTGCTGCGGCGAATTGCTGCTCGATGTCACTGAGATAAATCGGGGCGGCTTGCCGGAACCGCCCCAGTCCCTCGGGCGTCAACACCGCGAATGCCGATCGGGCGTCTGCGGGATTCGGCTGCCGCCGTACCAGTCCAGCGACCGTGAGCTCGTCCACGACGCGGCTGATCCGCGTTCGGCTCAGCACGACCCGCTCGGACAGTTCGGTCATCGTCAGCTGCCGATCGGGCACCGCGGACAGCTCGAGCAGCACGTCGTACCAGGCCAGCGGCAGAGCCGTACGGGCGCGAAGCTGCCGGTCGAGAATCGGTACCAGCTCCGCATGCACCTGGAGTAGCGCTCCCCACGCGTCGGCCGCCAGTTTCGTCCGCGATGTCGGCCGGGGAGCGCTCTTTCGCGGCGTCGACACGGGAGCGCTCTTCCGTGACTCGGACACCGGAACTCCCGTCCGGGCCGGCACCGAGGCACGCCTCCGGACGGGCCCGGCGCCGCTCTTCGCCGAGTCAGATACGACGGCACTCTCCGGCGCTCTGGTCACGCGCACACCTTAGCATTTGTGTGCGCACACACATAGTGATAGCGTGCGCACACACATACTTTCGGCGGGAGCTGGTGGAGGTCGCTATGTCAAAGCTGCTGCACATTTCTGCGTCACCCAGAGGAACCGCGTCCGAATCACTGGCGATCGCGGCGACGTTCCTCGACGCGTTCTACGACGTTCGTCCGGATATCACCGTCGAGCACTGGGACTTGTGGGATGGCACGCTTCCGCCGTTCGGCACAGATGCCGCAGGCGCGAAGATGTCCGTCTTCGCGGGACAAGAGCCGACCGGAGAGCAGGCCGCCGCCTGGGCGGCGGTGCACCGGACGTTCGAGCGTTTCGCTGCGGCCGACTACTACCTGTTCAGCGTGCCGATGTGGAATCACGGTGTTCCGTACATCCTCAAGCAATTCATCGACGTCGTCAGCCAGCCCGGCCTGGTCTTCGGATTCGATGGCAACACCGGATACACCGGCCTGGTCGCTGGCAAGAAGGCAGTAGTCGTCTATACCAGCGCGGTCTACGGCGATGATCGTGGACCTCAGTTCGGCGTCGACTTTCAGGCGCCTTACTTCAACGACTGGCTGCGCTGGGCCGGGATCGCCGACGTCGAGCAGATCACGTTCCGGCCGAATCTCGCAATCGACGATCCCGAACCGGGTCGGCAGACGGCGCTTGCCGCTGCGCGCGACGCCGCCAAGACCCTCGCGCCCAGGTAGTCCTCAGTCCGCCGAGTCACAGATCTTGGCCTTGATGCCAAATGGCGACGACAAGTCCAAGATCATCGAAGCTGGACGGGCAGGTCGGCGGTTAGGTGCCGCTCAGGCGCCGATCTCGCTGGCGCTCTCGAGCGAGCCGGGCGCGCCGAGTTCCGCGCCGATCTGACGCGCCGCTTCGTGCAGCATCGGCGCCGCCCGCTCGACCACGTCGTCCGTCATGCGGGTGAGCGGTCCGGACATCGACAGCGCCATCGGCCGGGGCGCGCCGGGCACGGCCACCGCCACGCAACGCACGCCAACCTCCTGCTCACCGTCGTCGACGGCGTACCCCTGCTTGCGAGTCCGCTCGAGATCAGCGACGAACTCGTCCGGAGAAGTGATCGTGTGCTCGGTGCGACGCGGCATGCCGGTGCGCTGTAGGAGCGCGCGCACATCTCGCTCCGTCCGATCGGCGAGGATCGCCTTGCCGACGGCGGTGGTGTGCGGCATGGTGCGCCGGCCAACCTCGGTGAACATGCGCATGAAGTTGTTGGAGGGCTGAACCTGCGCGACATAGACGATCTCGTCGCCGTCGAGCACGGCGAGGTTGACCGACTCACCGAGCGCGTCGACGACAGTGTTCATGTACGGGCCGGCGATCGTACCCACGAGCTTGGTGCTGGACTCAGCCAGGCGCATCAGCCGCGGGCCGAGCGAGTACTGCCGGGACGGCTCCTGCCGGACATAGCCGAGGTCGACCAGCGTGCGCACCAGCCGGTGAATCGTGGCGAGCGGTAGCTTCGCTTCGGCGGCGAGCTGGGATAGCCCGATGACGCCGCCCGCGTCAGCCATGATCTCGAGAATCGCGAAGGCGCGATCCAGGGATTGCACACCTGATCGGGCGCGACCACCAGCGTCAGGTGCAGAGTCAGCGGACACAATCTCTCCGGTTAGGGGTGCGGCCTCTCCGGGTTGGGGTGTGGCCGTGACACGTTTGACGGTAGCACTCTTCCGCATAACGGAAAGCGACGGGGGTCATGCTGCGCCGGCCTGACCGGCGCCCTGGGTGGGTCCGACCGCGACACCGTCGATCCAGACGCTCGCCACGTCGGATGGAGTCGCCAGCGCGAAGATCTTGGCCAGGGCGTCATCGGCTCCGTTGGCATGCGGGAGGACCCGGCTCAGGGTCCCTCCGTCATCCGGGCGGAGCCACATCGCGTCGAACCGCTTGCCCGGGCTCAGATCACCGATCTGAGCCCCGAGCTCCAGCGCGGCCGCGCCTGCGGCCGTGGCGAGGTAGAGCAAATGGGCTGCACTCAAGGGCACTCCGTCCGAGCCGCGCAGTTGCTGCACGAAATAGGCCTGCAGGCCCTCCTTGAACAGCGACGGTCCTGTGCCGGCGCCGACATCGCTGCCGAGCGCAACCCGGACGCCAGCCGCCAGATGGCGGTCGAGGGGGAACAGGCCGCTGCCGAGCGCCGCGTTGCTCGTCGGGCAGTGCGCAACCGACGCGCCGGTTGCGCCCAGCCGGGTGAGCTCGCCATAGGTGGGATGCACGTTGTGCGCGAGCACGGTTCGGGGATCGACGAGTTTGTGCCGGTCGTAGCTGTCGAGGTAGCTGGGGCTTTGGCACAGCTCCCGCACCGCGATGATCTCAGCCGGGTTCTCGTTGATGTGCGTCGTGACCCAACTGCCGTCGATGTCGCGATGCAGGGTCGAGCAGGCGTCGAGAAGGTCGTTGGAGCAGGACAGCGCAAACCGAGGGATGACCGCATATCGGGCCCGGCCCACGCCGTGCCATCTATCCGCAAGAGTCCGCATCTCGTCATACGCAATGACCGCGTGTATGTGCAGGTCGCTGCGCAGCATCCGGTCGCTCACGACCAGGCCGCTGGTGATACGGAGCCCGATACCCGCGGCCGCTTCGAACAGGGCATCGACTGCTCTGGCGAAATGTGACCCGAAGACCAATGCCGTCGTCGTTCCGGCGTCGATCAGGGCAGTCACGAACTCCCGCGCGATAGTGCGCGCGTAGGCGACGTCGGCCAATCGAGCCTCTTCCGGTAACGCGCACTGTTCGAGCCAGTCCAGCAGTGGCAGGCCCAACCCGCCGATGGCCCGGATTTGCGGGTAGTGGACGTGCGTGTCGACGAAGCCGGGAAGTAACACACCATCAGTCAGGTCGACAACCGTCTCGGTCGGGTGGCGCGCGCGCAGTTGCGCGTAAGAGCCTCTCTCGATGATCGCCCCGTCGATGACGAGGAGACCGCCGTCGTCATCCGCTCGAAGCCCGGCTCCGGTGAAGGGGTCGTCGGGTGTGTCGAAAATCCGGGCGTGATACAGGGTCATCGGGCCGCGTCCGGCTCGACCCCGACGATCGCTCGTTGGCGCTCGAAGGCGGAAAGCAGGCTCGCGGCCACGCTTACGGCGATTGTGGCCGGGTCTTTGCCGGCGATCTCAGCGAGCCCGATCGGCGTGGTGATCCGGCCGATGGTTTCGGCGGCGTGGCCATCCTCCGCCAACCGATGGCGGAACCGGGCCCACTTGCCCGCGGACCCGATCAGCCCGATGGAGCCGTACTCCCCTTCTCGCAGGACCGCATCACACAGCGCGGCGTCCTCGGCATGGTCGTGAGTCATGATCAGCACGTGCGTGCCGGGAGGTAACTCGCCGAGCACGATCTCCGGTAGCAGCGGCACGTGGTGCGCGTGCACCTGGGCCAGGGCGTCGGCGAGCACCGACAGTCGCTCGTCCGATAGCTGCTCAGGACGGGTGTCGATCAGGTGCAGTTCGATGTCCTGGCGGGCCAGGATCCGCGCCAGCTCCAAGCCGACGTGCCCCATGCCGAAGATGGCCACCGCGGGCACTACGGGCAGCGGCTCAAGGAGCACCGTGACCTTTCCGCCGCAGCACTGAACGCCATGCTGGTAGGGCGCCTTGTCGGACAGGGCGACGGTCCGCAGCTCCGGCGTGGTGGCGGCACTCGCGATAAGCTCCCGCGCTCGATCGATCGCGACGGCCTCCACATTTCCGCCGCCGATGGAGCCCCAGGCATCGGTGGGGCCAACGACCATCTTGGCGCCGGCGTCCCGCGGTGCGTGGCCCGACACCGTGGCCAGCGTGACCAGCACGCCGGGCTCCCGCGCCGCCCGCAGGCGGCGCACCGACTCGACCCAGTGCTGGTCAGGCATGGCTGAGCGCGTCCTGGACCCGTTCCGACTCCGGCCGGAACGGCCGAGCCCCGACGGGCTGCGGTGGGACGGCCCCAGGCGAGCCCTCCTCGACATGGCCGTGCTCGTGGGCAGCCCGGGCTTGCTCGACCGCCCAGTACACGGCCTCGGGTGTAGCCGGCGACGCGAGGTCGACGCTCGTCCTGGGCGGCCCGAACGCGGCGGCGGCCTGCCGCAGCGCCTCGCGCACCGAGAAGGCAAGCATTAACGGAGGCTCGCCGACCGCCTTCGAGCCGTACACGGCACCCTCTTCCGTGGCGTTCTCGAACAGCGTGACGTTGAAGACCTCCGGCATCTCCGAGAAACTCGGCAGCTTGTAGGTGCTGGCCGCCTGCGTGGTCAACCGACCCCGACTGGGCCCGTCGCCGGTATCCCATCGCAGATCTTCAAGAGTGAGCCAGCCGGCACCCTGGACGAAGCCACCCTCGATCTGGCCGAGGTCGACCAGCGGAGAGAGGCTGTCTCCGACGTCGTGGACGATGTCGACCCGCAGCGTGCGGTACGCGCCGGTGAAGCCGTCGACCTCGACCTCGCTCGCAGCCACCCCGTAGGCAAAGTACTTGAAGGGCGACCCTTGCATCACTGAGGAATCCCAGTGCAACCCCTCGGTCCGGTAGTAGCCGGCGGCAAAGAGTTGGACGCGCTGGAAGTAGGCCGTCCGGACGAGCTCCTCCCAGGGCACCTCCCGAGACGCGTTGCCCAGGCCCAGCGCGACGCCGTCGACGATTCGCACATCAGACGGGTTCGTGCCGATCTGGACCGCCGCGACCTGGAGCAGCCGGGACCGAATCTGCTCGCAGGCATTCTTGATCGCGCCGCCGTTGAGGTCGGCCCCCGAGCTCGCAGCAGTCGCCGACGTGTTGGGCACCTTGTCCGTGCGCGTGGGAGCCAGCCGCACCCAATGCAACGGGATACCGAGTGTCGTGGCCGCGACCTGAAGCATCTTGGTGTGCAACCCCTGCCCCATCTCGGTGCCACCGTGATTGATCAACACCGAGCCGTCCTTGTACACGTGCACGAGAGCGCCGCCCTGATTGAACGCGGTGAGGTTGAACGAGATCCCGAACTTGACCGGTGTCACGGCCAGACCGCGTTTAACGTGCTGGTGGGTGCGGTTGAACCCGGCGATCTCGTCCTGCCGCTGCGCGACCTCAGCGCGGTCGAGCACCTGCTGCCAGATCGTGCCGGCCCGCTCAGGGTGTCGAACCGGCTGGCCGTAGGGGGTGCTCTGGCCGGCTTGGTAGAAGTTGCGACTTCGCAGCTCGGCCGGGTCGACGCCGAGCAAGGGCGCGCACCGGCCGAGGATGTCCTCGATCACGAGCATGCCCTGCGGGCCGCCGAAACCACGGAACGCCGTCTGCGAGGTCTTGTTCGTCTTGGCGATCCGGCCGTTCACCCGCACGTTCGGGATCCAGTAGGCGTTGTCGATGTGGCACATAGCGCGGGCGAGTACGGGTTCGGAAAGGTCCAGGCTCCATCCACCGTCAGCGGTGAGGGTTGCGTCCAGCGCTTGCAGCCGCCCGTCCGCGTCGAAGCCCACGCGCCAGTCCGCATGGAATCCGTGCCGTTTGCCGGACATCGTGAGGTCCTGCGTTCGGGTCAGCCGGACCCGAACGGGTCGGCCGGTCAACGTCGCGCCGAGCGCCGCGATCGCGGCGAACCCGTGTGGTTGCATCTCCTTTCCGCCGAACCCGCCGCCCATACGGAGACATTGAACGGTGACCTCGTGGTTGTGCCGGCCTAGCACGTGCGCCACGATCTCCTGCGTTTCAGACGGGTGCTGGGTGCTGCTCTGCACGAAGATCTGCCCGGCCTCATCGACCATCGCCAACGCGGCGTGGGTTTCGAGATAGAAGTGCTCCTGGCCGGAGAATTCGAACTGCCCGCTGAAGACATGCGCGCTGTCTGCCAGCGCTGACTCGACGTCGCCCCGTTCCATGTGCGGCTGCGCGCCCTGGAACGCCTCGGCGGCGATCGCCTCGCCCACGGTCACGAACGACGGCAGCGGATCGATGTCCACCTCGACGGCGGCCGCTCCGAGCCGAGCGGCCTCGAGGGTTTCGCCGAGCACCCAGCAGACCGCGTGGCCGTAGAACATGATCTCGTCCGGGAAGAGCGGCTCGTCGTGCTTGACGCCGGCATCGTTGACCCCAGGAACATCAGCGGCGGTCAGCACCCGTACCACGCCGGGCACGAGCAGCGCCGGTTCGGTGCGCAGCACGGTCAGCCGGGCATGCGCATTCATGACCTGGACCGGGTAGGCGTGCAGCACATCCTTCGTGCGCAACACCAGGTCGTCGGTGTAGAGGGCGTCCCCGGTGACGTGCAACGTGGCGCTCTCGTGCGGGATCGTGAGGCCGACCGTCGCCTGTTCCGGGCGTTCGGATAGCGCGCTCATCGGGCGCCTCCGAGCTGGCTGCGCGAGTGGTCGTATGCGGCGATGGTCATAGCGGCCTCCTCCCGTCCGGGGCGGGGTGCTCGGCGTACAGCTTGGGCAGGCTCTGGCCCAGCATCTCGACCCGGAACGCGGCGCTGGCCCGATGGTCGTCGATGGGGGTGCCCTCGCGCCGGAGCAAAGCGCCAGCCTCATGGGCGGTCTCCGCGGTCCACGGCTGACCTTCGAGCGCCGCCTCGGTCGCCAGGGCGCGGATCGGCATCGCGGCCACTCCGCCGAGCCCGATCCTGGCCTTGCGGACGACGGTGCCCGCGACCTCGAACGCGTAGGCGATTGCGACGCTGGAAATGTCGTCGAACCGGCGCTTGGCGATCTTGTGGAATGCCACCAGCGGGGCGAGGGGCAACGGAATCCGGACGGCTTTGATCAGCTCGTCGCGCCGGCGCACGCTCTGCCGGTAACCCGTGAAGTAGTCGGCGAGGGCGACCTCGCGCTCACCGTCGGCGTCAGCTAGGACGAGCCGGGCTTCGAGGGCCAGCAGGGCCGGCGGTGTGTCACCGATCGGCGAGCCGGTCCCGAGGTTTCCGCCCAGCGTCGCGCCGTTGCGGATGAGGCGAGACGCGAACTGGGGGAATACCTCCGCGAGTAAGGGCACCCGGCCGGCGAGCCGTCGCTCGATCTCGGTAAGGGTGAGTGCGGCGCCGATCTCGATCGCGTCCGGGTCGATCCGCAGTTCACGCAGTTCCGGCAACCGGTCGACGGCGACCACGCTGGCCGCGCGAGCACCGCGGATGTTCACCTCGACACCCCAGTCGGTGCAGCCTGCGACGACGGTGGCGTCGGGATCCTCCCGCAAGCGATGTACCGCGGCGGCGAGCGTCGCGGGCCGGACGAACTCCCGCCCGTCGTACTGCAGCACTGTCGCGGATGGGCCGGGCGCTGGCCGGCTGCGTCGCACGGCGAAGGGATCGTCGGCGGGCGGCGCGTCCAGCGCGTAGGCGGCATCGCGGATCGGCCGATAGCCAGTGCATCGGCACAGGTTGCCGCTCAACGCGTGGATGTCGAATCCGTTCGGACCGTGCTCCCCGTTGCTATCCGCCTGCGGCCGACGATCCGCGCGGTAGTACTCAGCGGCCATGCTGCAGATGAAGCCAGGCGTGCAGTACCCGCACTGCGAGCCGCCGCGCACAGCCATCTCGCGTTGGACCGGATGCAGCGCGTCGGGGCGGCCCAACCCTTCGGCCGTCACGAGCTCCTGGCCGTCGAACGCGGCGATAGGCACGAGGCAGGCGTTGATGGCCACCCATTCCGTGGCGTCGGCCGCGTCGAGTGCCGGCCGGGCGACGAGCACCGAGCAGGCGCCGCATTCGCCTTCCGCGCAGCCCTCCTTGCACCCGGCCAACCCGCGATCGCGTAACCAGTCGAGTGCCGTCGTGTGCGTCGGCACGCCTTCGAGCGGGGCGCTATGCCCATTGACTGTGACCCCTGGTGCCACCATCACCAGCTCCCGTCCGCCGTTAGTTGACCGGCCCCCGCCCCGTCCGATCCAATTCGGCGGCGGCCGGGTTGGCGGCGCGGGCCGCGCCGGCTGTAAACGGAAGCTGGGGAGTGATGGACGCCCGATGGACCGCCTGGAGAGCCGTGCATGACATGCCTGTGTCCGCATGGGTAGCATTGCGGCCGATGCTCGTAATTACAGCTGTTTCATTCGTGTTTTTCTCGATGATCGCGTTCTACTTCATTTTCAAGCGACGCGAAAAACTCGCAGCCATTGCGCTGGCGGCCTCCATGATCCCGGCGGGGCTGAGCATGGTGGTAGGAGTCGCGAAAACGGCGCCGTATTTTTCACTCGCAGATGTAGCCCGTTACCTGAATCCGCGCTTGGAGACGGGCGGCCACGCGATGTTCGAAGGGCCACTGGACGATAGCAGCAGCCTCATTTTCTATCTCAATCGAAGATTCTTTTTTGTTAACCAAAATCCCCGGAAAGAAGCTCCGATGGGCGCACCGGCCACGGATATTTTTCTGGATGAACAAGCTGTTCTGGACAAATGGGGTCAACCCGGTGCGGTTTACCTGATTGTGGAGCAAAGCCGGGCGGACTACTGGAAGGAACGAGTTGTCAGCCGGTTTCATGTTTATCACCAGGTCACTACATCCGGCACGTACGTTGTCCTTAGCAATCAGCTGTAAAGCGAGTTCATTGCTTATTGGGCGTTCTTGAAAAACGACGGAGTCGCGCTACTGTGCCGGCTCAATTCCACTTCAACCCTTACCCGTTTCAACGATTTATGTCGCAACATCGCAGTTTAAAAGGGGCGAGCACCATTGCGGCTAAACGCAATGTACTGAAACGCTTCGAGCGCGTCGAGCTTCTCAAGAAACGCGGCCATTGGAAGGACGGTCAGAAAGTGATCGGACTGCCGAAGACAAAGCCCGAC
>Ga0081540_1000575_pt1 | contig 35551 bp, 28 predicted proteins | sample TabmetS2T1R1_FD_71024 | JGI IMG/M metagenome (GOLD analysis project Ga0081540, IMG submission 71024) | Tabebuia heterophylla rhizosphere microbial communities from the University of Puerto Rico - S2T1R1 | ecosystem: Host-associated > Plants > Roots > Rhizosphere ...
CCCCCCCAACACCCCGACGCAGCGGCTGGGGGCGCGGCTGACGCGGCTGCCCCGCCCGGCCCTTTTCGATGTCGAGTTGTCGAGCCACATCTTTCCCGTCACCTACAGCGCGGTCGATCGCCAATTGCCGCTGGCGCTGAAGACACACCAGCCGCACGCGCTGTTGATGTTCGGCTTGGCCTCGCGCACCCCCTATCTCCGGATCGAGACCCGCGCCCGCAACGCCGTCACCATGCTATGGCCGGACGCCGCGCAAACGCCCGTCCGCAAGGGCTCGATCGCCGACGGCGCCGATGCGCAAAGGTTCGGCCCGCACACCGCCAAATTGCTGCGTGCGGCCAAAAGCACCGGCATCGATGCCCGCGCCTCGCGCGATGCCGGAAGCTATCTCTGCAACTATCTGAGCTGGCGGGCGATCGAAGCGGTGAACGGCAACAATGCCCCTCGCCTCGCCGCCTTCGTCCATATCCCGCCGCTGGCGCGCTCCGGCGCGGTCAGGCGCAAGGGCTTCCCGCGCATCACGCTGGAAGAACTGGTCGATGCCGGCGAAGCGATGTTGCTGGAAATGGTGCGGTTGGCGCGCAGAACTTCGTAGGGTGGGCAAAGCGAAGCGTGCCCACCATTCCTTGCGGAGTGCTGATGGTGGGCACGGCGCAAGCGCGCCTTTGCCCACCGTTGTATTAGCGCGCTGGTTTATCCTGACATCGTTCCATGAGGAATGGCCCAGCCCGGGTGGCCGCCCGGGCTGGGCCGCCGATTGACCGGATCGATGCCCACCGAAGCCTAAAGGGCTGTCTTACGTAGCAAGATCGCGATCGGCACTTCATCGGGACCCGGATGGTTGAACGAACTTTAGGTTCGCATAACAAGGGAGGGTCGACGAAGATGGCCAAACATACCACAATTTGCGCCGGAATCGATATCAGCAAACGGAAGCTGGACGTAGCGATCGATGGCAGCTCGGAGCGGCTGCAGGTCGGGAACACGGCTGAGGGCCACAAGGCGCTGCTGGAGTGGTTGCGGCGCCACAAGGTCAAGCGCGTCGGGATCGAGGCGAGCGGCGGCTATGAGTTGCCGGTCGTCATCGAGTTGCGGCGCAAGCGGTTCGTTGTCGTGGTGTTTCAGCCGGCACGGGTGCGCGCCTATGCCAAGTTCCACTCGCAACCGGCCAAGAACGACAAGCTAGATGCCACGCTGATTGCCGCTTGCGCCGCCGCGGTCAAGAAGATCCACGACGCCCCCGATCCAAGGTTGGCACCGTTTGCCGAACACCTGACGCTGATCGAGCAGATCGGAGAAGACATCAAACTGTACAAAAACCGGATCGAGACCTGCCGCAATCCGCGCATCCAAAAGCTTTGGAAGGAGGAGATTTCCCGCCTGGAAAAGCGCGAGAAGGTCGAACTGAAGGCCCTGGTGGCTGCGATCCGCCAGCATCGCGACCTCGCCAACCGGCTCGACCTGATCTATAGCGTCGACGGGGCCGGGATGCCGACCGCGGTCGCAATCCTGGTGCGCATGCCGGAGATCGGCAAGCTCAGCCGCGAGCAGGTGGCAGCGCTGGCCGGACTTGCGCCCTATGACGATGACAGCGGTGAGCGAAGCGGTGCTCGCCACATCGATGGCGGGCGCAAGAGGCTGCGCCGGGCGCTCTATACCGCAGCGCTGCCGGCATCCTTTTTCTGGAATCCGCAGCTCATCGCCCTTTACAAGCGGCTGAGGGCCGCCGGCAACGTGCACAAGAGCGCGCTGATCGCCTGCGCCAGAAAGCTGCTCATTTTCGTCAACACCGTCGTGGCCCGCGGCACGCCCTGGCAAGAGGAGCCACCCATTCGAGCTACAAATCCCGCGGCCGCCTGAATTCGAGTTCTTGGTTCGACCGAAGCACCGTTCTTCGTCCCGACTTGCCATCCCCACGACGCCGCGCGCAGACGCCGTCAAGGATGGCCGTCGCTCCATCTCGCCACACCCCCGCCGCCGCCAGGCCACGCCTTGACGGCGGCGAGCACGGTGTCATGCTTGAAACGCAGGTCGACAAAACGATCGTGTACAATCAACCGATCTAATGGTTGCTACGGACTTTCCGGTCGCACCCAAACATTAACCCTACCCTCAACAATCGCGATCTTCCGCCCGCGTCTTCACCATGCTGCGCCGCTTTTTCGCGATACCTATGCAGACGCGAATGCGACGGTCTGCATCGCGCGAGGATCACGATGGACTTGAACCGCCGCCATCTCATCGGAGCAGGCGCCGTCGGCGCGATGGCTATGTCGCCGGAGGCCGCGCGTGCCGCGCCGCCTGCTTCCGCGCTCGGCCGCGACGTCACGCAATATGGCGTGCGTCCCGGCAGTCCAGATGATCAAACCAAGAATTTACAGCGCGCGATCGACGAGGCGGCGCGCGCGCAGATGCCGCTAGCGTTGCCGCCGGGAGTCTATCGCACCGGCATGCTCCGCCTGCAAAACGGCACGCAACTAGTCGGCGTGCGCGGCGCGACCAGACTCGTCTTCAATGGCGGCGCCTCCATGCTTCAGGGCGAAGGCGCCGACAATATCGGGCTATCCGGCATCACGCTCGACGGCGGCAATATTCCGCTGCCGGCCCGCCGCGGCCTGGTGCATTGCCTCGGCGGGCGGGATGTGCGCATCGCCGACTGCGAAATCACCGGCAGCGGCGGCAACGGCATCTGGCTCGAGCAGGTTTCCGGCGACATCTCCGGCAACATCTTCAGGAAGATCGCGACGACAGCGGTGACCTCGTTCGACGCGCTGGGCCTGATCGTATCGCGCAACACCATCATCGACACCAGCGACAACGGCATCGAAATCCTGCGCACCGCGATCGGCGACGACGGCACCCTGGTGCTCGACAACCGCATCGAGGACATCAAGGCCGGCCCCGGCGGCTCGGGGCAGTACGGCAACGCCATCAACGCCTTCCGCGCCGGCAATGTGATCGTGCGCGGCAACCGCATCAGGAATTGCGACTACTCGGCGGTGCGCGGCAATTCGGCTTCGAACATTCACATCACCGGCAACAGCGTCAGCGACGTCCGCGAGGTCGCGCTCTATTCGGAATTCTCGTTCGAGGGGGCAGTGATCGCCAACAACACCGTCGATGGCGCGGCCGTCGGGGTCTCCGTGTGCAATTTCAACGAGGGCGGACGGATCGCGGTCGTGCAGGGCAACATCATCCGCAATCTGTTGCCGAAGCGGCCGATCGGCACCGCACCCGATGACGATGCCGGGATCGGCATCTATGTCGAGGCGGATTCAACAGTCACAGGCAACGTGATCGAGAACGCGCCCTCCTTCGGCATCATCGCCGGCTGGGGCAAATATCTCCGCGATGTCGCCATCACGGGCAATGTGATCCGCAACGCCTTCGTCGGCGTCGGCGTATCGGTGCTGCCGGGTGCCGGGACGGCGCTGGTCAGCGACAACATGATTTCGGAAACCCCGCGCGGCGCCGTGGTCGGGCTCGATCATGCTCGCGCCATCACGACCGATCTATCCTCCGAAGGCGCTCAGCGCTTTGCGCAGGTGGTGGTGTCGGGTAATGCAGTGCGCCGGTAGTCGCCCGCCTACAGCGCGTTGCGCAGCAGCGGATAGCGCGCCTTCATCACGTCGAGATTGAGCGCCGGCAGCGGCATTTCATCCAGCGCGGGCACGTCGGGCGCGGACGGCGCCTCGTCGGCAATGATGAGCTGGCTTTCCAGTGCGGCCAGGACGTCATCGGGAATTTCACGCGCCCGCTCGGCAACAATCGGCTTCGGCTCGTCGGCGATCGGCACCGGCTGCGGTTGCAGACGTGGAAGCGCAGCGCGGAACCCCTCGCCGCGCGGCACCGTCGTCCGCGTAGCGCGGAGCAGCGTCATGTTGATCGCGAATTTTTCCGGCGAGGCCTCGCGCTTCAGCAGGTCCCGCCAGGTTTCGACGGCCGCCTTGGCTTCCTGGATGTTTTCGAGAAACGAGTGCTCGCTGTGGTAGCGGCGCCAGCGCCCGCTCTCGAATAGTTCGGTGAGGTATTCCAGCCGTCGCTCGGCAAGGTTGCACCAGCGCGCGACGATGTCGCGGCGACGTGCCACGTCTCGGTGTGTCATCAATCAGCCCCAATGAGAGAGACAGACGCAGACGCAACCGGGACGAATCAGGTGAAGGTAATATGGATATTCTGTGGAAAACTTCGCCGTTGTCCAGTACGTGCCGCAACTAGGACGCGCAAGCTTACGCAAGCTCCGTATTTATGCGGGTTATTCGCTCTATCCACAGTCAAGCCGTATGGCAGCATGACCTCTTTGCGAAGCACGTGGCTAGCATTTCATTCGAAATGGCACCTGCGGAATCAGCGCCTCGCGGTTTGACGCGCGGGACGCCGGCGCGTCGGATATTCCTGAAAAGCATGCCTTGAAAATGAAAGACCCGTCCGGGGGGACAACCGGACGGGTCAAGCCATATGGGCGCTTGGGGTGGATGGGCGCTCGCGCCGGATATAGCCGTTGGGGAGGGATTACCGCTCCCACGTATATTGGTCGCGGCAGGCCCACGGACGTTCAAAATCTCAGGTGATTTTTTTAACCCTGCTGCCGGCCGCGTTGGGCCGAAATCACTGCTCAGCAGGCCTATTGGCGGCATTTGCGGCCGATTCCCCGGCGGCCATGGACGGTGTGGAGTCACTCAGGGCCCGGCTCACGGAAGCGTTATCCGAGGATGGATCGGTCGCCCGGGTTTTTTCCGCGGCAGGTTTGCCCGGAACGGCCGCCAGTGGAACCGCCGGCGCGGTGGCCACGGCGGTGACCGCGGCGAAAGCGTCGGCCTCGCCTGCCCCGAACAGGTCGTCGCGGCCGGGAGTGCCGAGGTCGCGAGCGGTCCTGGTCAAGATCCCGCGAACGTCATTTGGCTTCAGCGCCGGATTGCGTTCCAGCATCAGCGCCACGACGCCGCTGACATAGGCGGCGGAAAACGAGGTGCCTGACGTGATCTGGTATTTCTCATCGGGCGCCGGCAGGAAGATATCCGCCGCCGGCGCCGCAATGGCGATGTGGTTGCCCCGGTTCGACGCCGCAAACAGCTTTTCCTGCGCATCGGTGCCACTCACCGCGATCACGTTCGGATTGGCGGCAGGATAGAGCGGCGGCGATTTCGCGCCGGCATTGCCTGCGGCAGCGACCATCAGGATGCCCCTCGCCGCGGTCGCGGCAATGCCGCGCTCGATCAGCGGATCCTTCGGGCCGGCAAAGCTCATGTTGATGATCTGCGCGCCGTGCTCGGCCGCATAGTTCATCCCCTTGAGGATCACGTAGGACGTGCTCTCGGCGCCGCGCGATCCCGCGCCGAACGCGCGGATCGCCAGCAGCCTCGCCTCCGGCGCGCTGCCCATCAGTTTGGCGTGCGCCACGATCGCACCGGCGATGCCGGTGCCGTGGACATGCGGGCCTTCCTTGCTGCCGAGCGCGTCAAAACTGTCGGCGACCGAATTGGCGAGTTCGGGATGCCTGATGTCGATGCCTGAATCGATCACCGCAATGGTGACGTTCATGCCGCGGACCAGCGCGTGCGCCTGCGGCAAACGAAGCTGGGCGACCGCGTATTGCGCGGGATCGCCTTCGGTTCCGGCCTTCTGCTGGTCCTGCAGGAAATAGCGGAAGTTGAGTTGCACCGACCGCACGCTGGCGTCGGCGGCGAACTGGCGGCGCACGGTGTCGAGCGGACGGCGATCGACGATGCGGAACAGGCCGATGGTGCTGCCGAGCAGAGGGAAATTTTCCGACGCGATGCGCGCCAGGCCGTGACGGCGCGCCAGCGCATCGGCGTCTGCGGCGGATAATGCGCCGTCGATTTCGGCGACGAGTTCGTTCCTGACCGCGCTCAGGTTGACCGCAACCTGCGAACTGCCGTTACCCGAGCCGCTGCCGCCCTTCTTCTTCGCCGTTACGCCCTTCTTGCCGCCGTCACCGCCGGCGACCGGACGATCGAAGCATTCGCCGTCGGCATCGCGGCAAGCCGGGTGAAGGTTGGGCGAAAACCGCGCTTGGGGCATCGTCGACTGCACACCCGTGCGCAGCGCCGACGTCGAGATGCTTACCCGCGGCGGCGTTCGCGCGACGGTGTCGACGCCGGCAGGGCGCGCCGCGGCGGTGGGATTGATAGTTGGCACCCGCGAGCCGACATTGAGGTTGGGCGTTCGCATGATACTTTGCGCGTGCACCGCGGCGGTTCCCGAGGCGAACAGCAGCAGCAGCGCGGCCGACAGGATCAATGCCGCCCGCCGGGTCGTCATCCGCCAGTTCAGGCCATCGCCAACCATGGAACCTCATTTTGCGCGGACACGCGCCGGGCGGCTTTACGGCGTGGCCACCGCCAGGCCGACGATCTTCTCACGCTGCAGCCGGCTCAGCAGGCTCGCAGCTTCGTCCTTGCCCATCGCCTTGTTGCCAAACTGCAGCCGGAACATGCCGCCCTTGGCGCCATCGATGATCGACGCCTGATAATTGTCGAGCAGCGCGGTGATGTCGGCGACACGCGCCTCCGGCGCAAACCGTACCAGCGCCCGCGGCGGCGCAGCGCTGACACCGAGATCGCGGGTGATCGGCGCCGCAGGCGACGACGGCTCGTTCAGGCTCAGGGAAGCTGTCTCGAATGACGAAGTCTGCTTGCTCATCAGCACCGCGCCGATGACGCCGGCCTGCAGCAACAGCGCAGCGGCGCCAAGGCTCGCCGACCACGCCAGCGTGCGCGGCGACATCCTGGCAAAAAATTCCGATACTTTGGCGGACAGGCGAACCGAACGCGACGGCTTGCGTTCGGGCTCTGCTTCGATCGCAGCGAACAGCTTCTGCATGGCACGCGCCGACGGCGCCCCCAGGGTCTCGTTGAGGCTGATCGTTTCGGCGTATTCCTCGCGGATGACGGCGTATTGACGGGCAAGCTCGGGATCGCCGGCGAGCGCGTCCTCGACGCGGCGCGCGTCGCGCGCGCTCAGCGTGCCGGCCGCATGGAATGGCAACAGCATCTCGATTTCGCTGGGCTCTTGATCCAGCATTTGTCTGTTCGCCGCCATCATGGCCAACCTCGTTCTATGCCGGCTGCCTTCAGCAGCTCGGCCAATTTCTTGCGCGCATAAAACAGGCGCGTCTTGACGGTGTTCTCCGGAATACCGACGATTTCGGCCACCTCTTCCACGGACTTCTCGTGGTAGTAGACGAGATCGACGATTTCCCGGTGCTCTGGCGAAAGCGCCGTCAGGCACTTGCGCAACGCTTCACCCGTATCCTTCTTCTGCGCGGCCACTTCCGGATCGTCGGACGTATCCTCGATCGCGTTAGCGGTCTCGTCGTCCAGTCCAACGTCCTTGCGACGCCGAAGCGCCGAAAGGGCCTTGAACCGCGTAATCGCCAGGAGCCAGGTGGTAACGGCGGATCGGCCTTCGAACTTTCCAGCCTGACGCCACACATCGAGGAAGACTTCGCTGATGAGGTCTTCCGCAATCTGTTCGTCCCTCACGAGCCGGAGCCCGAAACGGAACACCCTGACATGGTGCCTTCCATAAAGCACCTGCATGGCGAGCCGGTCGCCTTGAGCGATCCGAGCGATCAGAACTTCGTCTGAAGCCGCCTGTGCCGCACTCAATGGCCGTCTCGCAAGGTTGGTCTGACGGAAGTGGCCGACGGTTCGATGGAAAAAGTGAGATTCTTCACATTACGGCAATGTGCCGGCTGCATGTGTGATCTAAGCCACAGATGCACATCGTCTGCCAGCTGCCCCGATATTGGTATCATAGTAGGGAAATGCTTTCGTAAAAGGACGCGCTACCGGAACACCTTACCAAGGCTTGGCCAGCAAGCCAGCATCTGCTTGCAGTCCAGGCGCCTCCCGGACGGTCAGTTCCGCACTATCGGAATCCGGCAGATTCCCGAGGCAAAACAGTACAATGGCCGGATTTTCACGGAGCCGATTCGGCTCGAAAAGATACCAAACCTAAAGGCTTTCTTCCCTAAAGTTTTATCCGGCTTCCTCTATTTGCGGCGGGAAATGAGCAGCGCGGCTTCATTGCTTCAAGGGCAAGGCTCCAACAGTGCGGCCGCACAAGCTGCTCGCCTGCCACCGGACGTATTGAAGCGCCGGGCCGGTCAGCGCCGCCAGATGCTGGCCGTACAGGCCGTCAGCTACTCGCTCATCACGTCGGTCCTGCTGGTCTATGGCTACGCCGGCACCATCCCGCTCATCATCCCGTCGGCCTATTTCCTGTCGGGTGTCGCCTTGGTCGGGATCTTTGTCGTGCTGTCGGAGCAGCATTTCAGCGACAGGTTCGAGGATCACTATCTCACGATTTTCCAGGTCGGCGGTCACGTCGCGCTTCAGCTCTGCTTCCTGCTGGCGGCACCCCAGATCGGATTTGTCTTCCTCAGCGTCGTGTTCCTCATCTTCGGGTTCGGCGCGCTGCGGATGACCTCGCGGCAGGCGATCATTGCGTGGACGCTGACGATGATCGGCCTGGCGCCGATCTTCCTGTTCACCGGCACGACGATCGGCCTCCCGGTGGCAACCCCGATCGAGCGCATTGCCGCGATGCTTTCCTATGTCCTCACGATCGGCCAGTGCGCATTCGTGGGATTGTACGGCAGCACGATGCGGAAGATGCTCTACGACCGCAGCTTCCAGCTCAAGGAAGCCTACAAGCGGATCGAGGAACTTGCCGAGCTCGATGAACTGACGGGAGCGTCCAACCGCCGCAGCATCATGCGCATGCTGGAGGAGGAGATGGACCGCGCCGGCCGCTGCGAGACGCCCTGCTCGATCGCGCTGATCGATCTCGACTGGTTCAAGCGTATCAACGACGCCTACGGCCATCCGACCGGCGACGAGGTGCTCCGGACCTTCTCGATCACCATGTTCGCCAACATCCGCGCCGTCGACCGGTTCGGCCGCTATGGCGGCGAGGAATTCCTGCTGGTGCTGCCCAACATGGGCACCGACCATGCGCTGCGCGCGCTCGACCGGGTACGCGCCATCATTGCCGATCTCGACTGGAGCGCGTTCTCGCCGGGCATGAAGGTGACGATTTCCGCCGGCGTTGCAACGCTGAAACCGAACGAGACATCAGACACATTGCTCGCGCGCGCCGACAGCGCGCTTTATGCAGCCAAGGCGCAAGGACGCAACCGCATCACCAGCGCCTGATCCGACATATTTATTTCAAGCTCCGGCGGCGGAGAATTGATCTCCGGCTTTTGCTCCAGGACCGTGTCATGAGTGTTAGCTCCACAGGAAATTTGCTCGACGAATTGCAGACCACGCTGGCGCACGGCACGGTCGCACGCCGGGTCGAGACCCTGCGCCGCGTGACCGATCTCTTCATCAGCGGCGCGGTGGAGTATTCGGACGAACAGGTCGGACTGTTCGACGATGTGTTCCAGTGCCTGATCGATCACATCGAAACCTCGGCCAAGATGCTGCTTGCCAACCGTCTCGCCCCGATCGACACGGCGCCACCGCTCACGATCCGCGCGCTCGCCTTCGACGACATCATCGAGGTGGCGGGCCCGGTGCTGTCGCAGTCGATGCGGCTCGACGACAAGACGCTGATCGAGAACGCGCGCAGCAAGAGCCAGGCGCATTTGATGGCGATCTCGACGCGCAAGGTGCTCAGCGGCGCGGTCACCGACGTGCTGGTCCAGCGCGGCAATGACGAGGTGATCCAGTCGACCGTCAACAATCCCGGCGCGGAATTCACCGAACGCGGCTTTAGCCGGCTGGTAAGCCGCGCCGAAGGCGACGACAACCTCACGACATGCATCGGACTGCGCCCGAATTTGCCGCGCCACCTCTACCTGAAAATGCTCACCAAGGCCTCCGACACGGTGCGGCAGCGCCTGGAGGCCGCCAATCCGCAGCAGGCCGCCAAGGTGCCGACCGCCGTCAAGGAGGCGACGCGGCTTGCGCGCTCGCCGGCCTCGACGATGACCAAGAACACCGCAATTGCCCATGCGCTGGTCAAGTCGTTGTACGAGGACGGCCGGCTCGACGAATCCCAGGTGGCGTCATTTGCCGAGGCCGGCAAGTTCGACGAGGCCAATGCCTCGATCGCAGCGCTGGCCAACGTGACGGTGGCGGTCGCCGAGAACATGATGATCGAAACCCGCGCCGAAGGCGTGATGATCCTGGCGAAGGTCGCCGGCCTGTCATGGTCGACGGTCCGGACCATCATCAACATGCGCGACGAACTCTCCGGCGGCCCACCGACCGATATCACGGCCTGCAAGGATACCTACGAGCGATTGCGGCCATCGACCGCGCAGCAGGTGCTGCGCTTCCACCGCATGCAGCAGAACGTGCCGGCGTAAGCGACCCGGCTCTAGAATTTCAGGAACCTCGATCCGGCCAGCGCGCCGACCGCCGTAACCAGCGCGGTTGCGATCGTGTACCAGGTCGCCACGAACAGCGGTGAATCGTCCGTGCAGTGCGACGCATAGAGCGTCGCCGCCAGCCCCGCCGACAACACGCCGGCGATGGCGCCGGCGACCGCCGGCCGCGACGGAGCGCCGTGGCGCAGGCCGATCAACGCGCCTGCCAAGATCGGCAGCGACATCGCCGGAATGGCCGTCATGCAAACCAGGGAATTCTTGCCGACCAGCCGGGTCATCATCGGCAACCGCTGCGGCATCATCATTTCGCCGCCAATCGCGGCGGCCAGAATGCCGACCGGGGCCAGCAGCAGCCAGCCGAAGCCCCGCAGCGAGACTTCGGGCCGTGACAGATGCAGGCTGACCGCAGTCGCCGAGATCGCCAGCGCCAGCGTCACCGCGAACTTCAGGTCGAAAAACGGGTTGCGCATCGCAACCATCACGTCGGGCCTGACGCCAAGCTCGGCGAAGAACATCAGGAGCGAAACCGGTGCGGCGGCCAGCAGCGCCAGCATCAGCGTGAAGCCCACCGAGCGCGCGCGATGCGCGTTATCGGCTGTCAGCGTTCGAATGAGCTGATCGGTGTCCATCTCACTGTTCCCGTAGCTTTGCCGTCAGGCTGGCAAGGCCCCGATGCAGCGCCACCCGCACCGCGCCCTCGCTCATCGAAAATTTCGCAGCCGTATCCTTGATCGAGGCGCTGTCGACCGCGATCGACTGCAATACGTCGCGCTGGCGCGCCGGCAGCGTCTGGAGCTGCGCCGCCACCTCGCTTGCGGACGCCGTCTCCGCCGGCGCTTCGCCCGGCAGCGTCTCGGCGAAGTCATCAATATCGACAAAGACACGCCGGCCGCGGCGGCGCAGCGCATCGATCAGCTTGTTGCGGGCGATCGCAAACAGCCATGGGGCAAACGGGGCGCTGGCGTCCCAGGTGTGCCGCTTCAAATGGACTGCCAGCAAAATGTCCTGCACGATATCCTCGGATTGATCGACCGGTTGCCCTGCCCGCGCCAGACCACGGCGCGCCGCCGCCCGGAGCACCGGCGTGACGGCCTTGAGCAGGCGATGATAGGCCCCATCGTCGCCGGCAATGGCCGACCGCATCAGGCCGGTCCATTCGTCATTCCGTTCGCGCAAGAGCGCTCCTAACCTGCAATTCGATCAATCTTTCAATTTGTTACGCCGGGGTCGTCAGCTCACAGATTCGTGATCGAAGACCCCGGCGCGCTGGATTCGAACCCCCGCCCGGGGCTCAGACCCGGACCGGAGGCTCATAACATCGATTGCCGAGCTTCGCATCCGCGGCCATCCCTCATCAAAAAAAGTCCGCCGCACGAAATAAGGCAGGCCGCAATCCCTAAGATTCCCCTTTTCTGCCGTGCTGTGGACACGCGGCGGGGTCTCATTTCGCCATGGGCGGCGGGCAAATGGGGAGATTCCACATGATGGTCAAAGCCAGCGCGGCCTCGACCTTGCTTTTTGCAGCAGGTCTCTTTCTTGGTCTTGCCGGGCCATGGCCGGCGGAAGCAGCCGGTCAGGATGATGCTGCAGCCAACGCGAAGACCGAAAACGCAACGTCAGACAAACCCGTCAAGCAAGCCAAGAAGCGCTATTCTCATCGCAAATCCGAGCGGGTAGCCGAGACCAAAAAGGAAAAGAACGCCACCGAAGCGAGCGGCGGCACGAAGTCCGCGGTGCCCGATACGGTCGCCAATGCCAGGGCGCAAATGAATTCGACCGATGCGGCTCCCGATAGCGCCAAGGCGATGTCGGAAGCGATGTCGGCAAAGGCCAGCACAGTGCTGCTGGCGTCGGCGGACAAGTCGACGGAGGCGCAGGCGCCAGCCGATGACGCTGCTGTGGTTGCCTCCGATCAGCTCAACGAAGTCGACAGGGCGCTGCAGGAGAGTACCGCCACCCAGACGGTGGCGATGGCCTCGGGGAAAGCAGAAGAGCAAGCGCCCGCGGCGGCGGCGGCCAGCAACGACAGTTCCACGCTGGACAAGACCTCGCTGGTCGGAAAGGTCTTCATCGCCTTCGGCGCCCTGCTGACGATGGCGTCAGCCGCGCGCATGTTCATGGCATAAAGGGGGGCCCGCGGCACTGGATGCAGCACCATCAGAAGTGCGCGTCCGGTGCCGCGTCGCCACTTGAAGCCCATCCCGGCAGCGGGCACATTGCCTGCAAAATCGGCCAGTTGGGGTGGATCATGGCAACGTTCGAATACATCATTGTCGAGAGCAAGGGCGCGGTCGGCATCATCACGCTGAACCGCCCGAAAATGCTCAATGCGCTGTCGTTCGGCGTGTTTCGCGAGATCGCGGCTGCCGTCGACGACCTCGAGGCTGACGACAAGATCGGATGCATCCTGCTCACCGGCAGCGAAAAGGCTTTCGCGGCCGGCGCCGACATCAAGGAGATGCAGCCTAAAACCTTCATCGACATGTTCTCCAGCGACTTCACCGCCATCGGCGGCGACCGTGTCGCGACCTGCCGGAAACCCACGATCGCTGCCGTCAGCGGCTATGCGCTCGGCGGCGGCTGCGAACTCGCGATGATGTGCGACATCATCATCGCGTCCGACACCGCGAAGTTCGGCCAACCCGAGATCACGCTGGGCACCATTCCCGGCATCGGTGGCACCCAGCGGCTGACGCGGGCGATCGGCAAGTCCAAGGCGATGGATCTCTGCCTCACCGGCCGCATGATGGATGCCGCGGAAGCCGAGCGCTCCGGCCTCGTCAGCCGCGTGGTGCCGGCGGACAAATTGATGGAGGAGGCGCTGGCGGCGGCGGAAAAGATCGCCTCGATGTCACGCCCTGCGGCCGCGATGGCCAAGGAAGCCATCAACCGCGCATTCGAGACGCCGTTGTCGGAAGGCATGAATGTCGAGCGTAACCTGTTCCACTCGACCTTCGCGCTGGAAGACCGTTCCGAAGGCATGGCGGCGTTCATCGAGAAGCGCAAGCCGGTGAACAAGAACCGGTAACGCGCGCACCCTCTCGGTGTCGTCCCTGCGAAAGCAGGGACCCATACGCCGCGGCCGTCGTGCTGAAGCGCGCCGGCGGACGCCTTCTTTAGACAACCACGCCCTGTGGTTATGGGTCCCTGCGTTCGCAGGGACGACGCTGGATTATTGCGTCCGGCTCCTCGTCAGCGCCGCGTTGACCAGCGCGCGATAGCCGCGCTCGGCAAATGTCGTGGGACGGTCGAGGCCTAGCCGCGCCAGGCATTCCAGGCGCGAGGCGTCAGGCGGCTGCGTGATCCCCTGCCACCATAATCCGGGCAATCGCAGCGGGGTCCGCTGCGCTTCCCGCAGCAACTGCAGCGCCGGGATCAACCGCTGTTCGACGTCGGTGAAATCGCTGCCGAACGGGAATGACGGCAGCAGCCCGGCCTCGCGCGCCGGCTTCAAGGCATTTGTGATCCGCTCCGGATAATTCTCCCGGTGAGCGCGGGGAATCTCGAAATTTCTCGGCAGCTTGCCGGCATCCTTGGCCGTCTTCGCAAGTTCGTCCTGGAAGCGCGAGTCCGAGACCTGCAGCATCCCCGCAATCGTCTCGGCGTCCGACCTGCCTCTCACATCGGCGATGCCGTATTCGGTGATGAAGATGTCGCGCATGTGCCGTGGGATGGTCTGGTTGCCGTAGCGCCAGAGAATGTTGGAGTGAGTCTGCCTCCCCGCCTGCCGTGTCGCTTCCAGCGCCAGGATCGACCGCGCGCCTTCGAGCGCGAACGCCTGGGCCACGAAATCATGCTGGCCGCCGACGCCGCTGATGACCTGACCGTTTTCGAGACCGTCGGAAACCGCGGCGCCCATCAACGTCGCCATCATTGCGTTGTTGACGAAGCGCGCCCCGACGCGGGCGCGCCGTTTCACTTCTTCGTCGCCATAGAGCTGGTTGGTGAACGATACCGGCATCATCCGGATACGCGCGAGCTGCTCGGGAGCCATCTCGCGCAACGCGCGATAGAACGATTTGGGCCCGAGGAAAAACGCGCCGTGCAGCATCACGCCGTCGACGTCGCGCTTGAGAATATCGGCCTCGATCAGGCCGAGAAACGCCTCGAACAGCATTTCGCTGACGCCATAGAGTCCCTGCTCGAACCGTTCGGTCCGCAGCGGCTCGGTTGCGGGCGCAAGCCGCCTCATGATGGCGCGGAATTGCCCGTTGTCGCGGTGACGAACGACCAGCCCCTGCGCCAGCGCATCGCCGACCTGCCCGATCCCGATCTGCAGGGTGCCGCCGTCGGGCACCAGGCTGGCGGCATGGAGGCCTATGGCATATTTGGCATCGCCGATCGGCTCGGCGGGCGGCGCGAACAGCGGAAAATCCGTCCCGGGGCTGTCCAGCATCGCGGAAAATTCATCGCCCGGGAGGTCACCGGGTCCCGGCATGAACGGCAGTTCGGAATTGACCTGGCCGATCAGCTTGAACGAGGCCCGGCCCGCGCTTCGGGCGCGCAGGACCTCCAGCGTGGTATCGGTATTGCAGCTCAGGCTGTAGCGCGGCACGCCGTCGACCAAACGCTTCGCCACCAGCTGGGGAACGACGTTGAGCCCGCGCGTCAGCAGATAGGACGCTGCGTCGGTATAGTTCGCGGAAATGTAATGTTGCTGGGCGTACGGCACCCGCAGCCATTTTCCGGCCAGGAAGAAGAACTCGACGACCTCGATGTTCGGCGGCAGTTCGCCCGCGCGCAGCGCGGCGGCATAGGTCAGGTCCGGATAGCCGCCGAACAGCCGGTCGATCACGGGACCGATAAAGCGCCGCTCGAGCAGGTTCGAAGGCTTCGGCTTCTCCAGCGTCAGCGCGGAAAACAAGGTCAGCTTGATCGAACGATCAGCGGCGGCGCGTGCATACAGCGCATTGACGACGTGGTTGGCCTTGCCGAGCCCGAGCGGCAGGCCGACCACCAGGTTGGTTCCGACATCGCGGATGATGTCCTCCGCGATCGCTTCGGGGTCGGAAAACAGCTTTGGCATCAAGTTAACGACCCGGGCATAGCTGGACGGCCAACCGCCCAAGAGCTGGACGGGAATCGGATAGGAATGGAAACGAAGAATCGGAACGCCAGTCGGAAGCTATAGCCTATTTGCCGCCAGGTTTCGTCTGTGACGAACCGGCAACAGCCAAACACTGAATGCAGTGAATTAATGCCCTGATGTCGCGCGGCGGTTTGCCTGTGGCAGCGCACGCGCCTAAACAGGTAGATGTGTCGCGACCGTCGGCGGGGGGCGGACGGCCAATGCATGATCTGGAACGCCGGGTAACCGGCCTTCCCTGAAGATCATGTTCAAACAGGAAGATAGAGCGGGATGATTTGACGACATCTCATCACGCTCTCGTGTTGGTTGCGGGATCAGTTGCGGGATCAAATGGCTTGGCGTGCCGCTAGGGTTGGCCACGTTGCAGGGCGGTTGCTTCGATCGGGCATTTGCCTTGCGGCGGTGACTTGCGTCGCGTTTGGCGCGCCCGCCGCGCATGGCGAAAACCTCCCTGACGCGCTGGCCAAGGCCTATCAGACCAATCCACAGCTCAACGCCGAACGGGCGCGCCAGCGCGCCACCGACGAGAACGTTCCGCAGGCGCTTGCCGGCTACCGGCCGCAGATCGTCGCCACCCTCTCCGCCGGCCTGCAGGCGGTGCGCAATCTGCTGCCCGACAACACGATCCAGTCCGCGGGCCTGAAACCCTGGACCATCGGGGTGACGGTGACCCAGACGCTGTTCAACGGTTTCAAGACCGCCAACAGCGTGCGTGTCGCCGAACTGCAGGTGCAGTCCGGCCGCGAAGCCCTGCGCAATGTCGGTCAGGGCGTGCTGCTCGATGCCGTGACTGTTTATACCAACGTCCTTGCCAACCAGTCGCTGGTCGAGGCGCAGCGCGCCAACGTGGCGTTCCTGCAGGAAACGCTGGGGATCACCCAGAAGCGCCTGAATGCCGGCGACGTCACGCCGACCGATACCGCGCAGGCCGAGGCCCGCCTGAGCCGCGGCCGCGCCGATCTCAACGCCGCCGAGGTCAACCTCGCCGTCAGCCAGGCGACCTACACCCAGGTGATCGGCAACGCGCCCGCTCAACTCCGCGCCGCCGAAACCGTGGACCGCCTGCTGCCGCGCAGCCGCGACGACGCCACCAGCCTCGCCTTCCGGGAGCATCCGGCCGTGATGGCTGCAAGCTTTGACTTCGACGTCGCTACTACTTCGATCCGCCTCGCCGAGGGCAGCCTGATGCCGACGATCACGCTGCAAGGTAGCGTCAGCCGCAGCAGGGAGGCGGATCCGACCCTGAGCACGTTGGGCACCGACCAGGCGTCGGTGACCGGCCAGCTCACGCAACCGATCTACGATGGCGGCACGGCGGCCTCGCAAACCCGGCAAGCCAAGGAAGTCGCAACCCAAAGCCGGCTGGTGCTGGATCAGGTCCGCAACCAGTCCCGCACCGCGGCCGTCGGCGCCTGGGTCGCCAATGAAGGCGCCAAGATTGCGATGACCGCCTTCGAGGCCGAAGTGCGCGCGGCAACGGTGGCGCTGCAGGGCGTGCAGCGGGAAGCGGCCGGTGGCCAGCGAACCACGGTCGACGTGCTGAACGCGCAGCAGGATCTCATCCTGGCCAAGGCGCGGCTGATCGGCGCGCAGCGCGACCGCGTGATCGCCTCCTATACCCTGCTCAGCGCGATCGGACGGCTCGACGTCAAGAACCTGGGCCTCAACACGCCGGACTATTTGCCGGAAGTCCATTACCATCAGGTGCGCGACGCCTGGCATGGGCTGCGTACGCCGTCGGGCAAGTAGATTATGTTCCCGGAATTAACCGGGTGCTGATCATGTCGAGTGTTTCTCATCGCCAACGATTCAGGAGCGCCTGACACTCACTTTCCATTCCGTACCATTTTGAAATGATCGATTTGCGAGGCCCTGTGGTTTCAAACATCCTGCGCTGGTCGGCCAAGGGCCTGTTTGTCCTGCTGCTGCTGGTGATCCTGCTCATCACCTCATTTCGGCTTGCAGCGTCGATACGCGAAACCGGCACGCGCGCTGAACTGGCGCCACGGACCGGCCAGCTGGTGCCGACCGGCTCCGGCGGCGTTTTCGTGCAGCAGAAGGGACCGGCTGACGGCATCCCGGTGGTTCTGTTCCATGGCACGGCTGCGTGGAGCGAGCTATGGCGCCGCACCAGCGACGCGCTGGCGGCCGGCGGCTTTCGCGTCATCGCCCTCGACCTACCGCCGTTCGGCTTCTCCGACCGCCCAGGCAATTACACGCGGCGGGACCAGGCCGCACGCATCGACGAGGTGCTGGCCAGGCTCAAGGCTCAGCCTGCCATCATCGTCGGTCATTCCTTCGGCGCCGGCGCTGCAACCGAACTCGTGATGCGCTACCCGGATCGTGCGCGCGCACTGGTGCTGGTCGATTCCGCGCTTGGACTGATGGCTGCGCAAACGGAAGCGCCGCTCGTGGTCGGGCCGAAATGGATTCGGGAAATCCTGGTCTCGCTGACCATCACCAATCCGGCGGCGACGACAACGCTGCTGAGATCGCTGATCGCGAAGAAGGAGCGCGCGCTGCCGGAATATGCCGCCATCCTGCAAAGGCCGCTGACACAGCGTGACAGTACATCCGACATCGCCGACTGGCTGCATTACTTCCTAGGCGCCGACCCCGACGCCTTGAGCGCCGACCGCAACGCCTATGCGCAAGTGAAAGTCCCCGTCGCTATCCTGTGGGGGGACAAGGACAACGTCACCCCGCTCGAGCAGGCGCTCGACGTACGAACGCTGCTGCCGCCGCAGACCGACCTGACCTTGCTGCCTGGGCTCGGGCACATTCCGCAGATCGAGGACCCCGAGATGTTCAACGACGCCCTGCTCAAGACGCTTGGAAAACTCTAGACTCGACTTAAGATTCGAACCGGCCGGAGACATCATGGACATCATCAGATTGTGCGCCTGGGGCTACGCCGCCCTGCTCGGCTTCGTCATCCTCACCGGATACATCCCGGCCTTCATCGACGCCAACGACATGATCTTCGGCCTGTTCCGCCGCACCTGGTATGCCGACGGACTCCACCTGGTTTCCGCGCTGTGGGCGGCCGCCGCGGCGATGACCTCGCGCCGGGCTTCCGAATTGTTCTTCCAGCTATTCGGCGTGTTCTACTTTGCCGATGGCGTGCTCGGCCTGCTTACCGGCAGCGGCTATCTCGACTTCGGCATCCTGATCAACGGTGTCCTCAACCTGCCGCTCTCGACGCGGATCTTCGCCAACGCTCCGCATCTCGGCCTCGGCGGCGTGGCGATCCTGATCGGCTATCTGCTCGTGCCGCGCACGCGAGCCGCCGTTCATGCTTAAATGGCTGTGGCGCATCCTCGCGGCTGTCGCGATCCTGATCGCGTTGGCGGTGCTTGTGCCGATGGCCTATATCGAGGGGACCTGCCGTCCCTCTTCCGGCTCGGTTGCCGCTGCCGCTGCACCGGCCATCGCCCTGCCCGCGATCGATGAGCCGGGCTACCGGCGCAAGCTGAACGACACGTTCTTCACCTTCCCCGAATGGTACATCGTCTACTCCTTCGAGGATTTCGGCCGCTTCCTCGATCGCTCCAGCGAAAGCCACTTCAATTATCTCGGACACATCTTCGGGTTCTGGCAGAGCTTCTGCACCATCAACCGCGCGATACCGCCGACGGGAGAGTCGCTCACCGAGGTCAAGACGATGATCTACGTCATCGGCATCAGCTACTCGGCCGAATATGCGATCAAGGGACTCTACGAAAATACGATCGGACGCGCCTTCGAATGGATCAGGGGCGACAAGCTCACCCCGCAGGACGAATATGCCCGCGCCGTGCTGCAGGATTACGCCGCGTTCCTCTACACCATCCCGTGGTTCAAATATCCGTTCCGCGACAAGCTCGACGGCCTGATGGCAATCTCGGCGCCGACGCCAAGCCGGCTTCGCACATGGGAACGCGATTTCGCGCTCGGCGCCGAATATTTCCTGAAAAGCGGCTATGCCTCGCTGATCCAGAAAGCGCTCGACGCCAGCGGTGATGACGTGCCGCGCGACATCATGTTTGTGGTATCGACCCTGCCACCGGAGGCGCTGGCAAAGGAACCGCGCATCAAGCCGATCCGCACGCTGACGCCGCAATGGCAGTTGGTGCAGGCGCCGCGATACAAGGCGCTGACTGAAATCCTGTTAGGCTTGCTGGACCAGGGCATCGGGCTTGCGGAGATTGCGGGCAATCACGACATCCTCATCACCGTGATCGCTCCGGATTCCGCGAAGCTCGACGTCAAGGATACGACGGAGCTGTTTTCATTGCCGCTGGATGCGCAGCCCGGCTTTCGCAGAGCAGGCCTGAAGGCCAGGATCGACCGTCTGGTGGACATCAACGGCGGCTTGAAAGCCAGGGGTGCGAACATTGAGCACTTCTATGACTACTGACAGGCGTCCGCGGAACAGAGCCTTTCCGTTGGGCCGGATCGCTGGTGCCATCGCCCTCGTCGCCGGCGGCTGGTTTGCCGTTGTGGTCGCGCTGACCTTTGGATCGGCCCCCGGCAAGTCGATGGCGGTTGTCGGGCCGCAGTCTCTGGCGCTGGCGGTGATCGCCAAGGCCAACGGACGCATCCTTGCATCCAACGATTACGTCACCATCGCGCGCTCGGACGATGCCGGCTTCGTTGCCCGCCTCTATGCCGCCGGGGCGCTCCTGGTGCTGGATGCCGAACAGGCCGGCGGCTGCAGCGGCCTGCCGCCGAAGCGGTTTGCCGCGCAGTTTTGACGGACAGGGCCTCAGCCACACGGGCCGGCCCGCCTCAAGGACGCTTGCATCCCGCGGTTTTGCGGCGTTAACTTGTGTTCTATTGCCGACCTGGCCGCGACGATTGTGAGTTACTGTGGCCTGGCGGGTACCCAGTTCGGCCAAAATCGCCGTATAATTGCAGCGGAATCACATTTCCACGCTACGGCAGACGGAAGGGCCATGAGCGCCACATCAATGAGCCGAATGGTCATCGCGTTGGTAGGGCTTGTTGCGGCCGGTGGCACCGCAGCATTTGTCGCTATGCAGCACGTCCGTCGTGAGCCGATCGCTGACCAGGCTGCAAGCATCGCGCCGGCGCTGCCAAAGCCGACAACTGATGAACCGAAGGGGCCGGCTGCACTTGCAACCGCGCAGGCGGAGGCAAATGCGGTAGTCTCCGCACTGACCGGACCGACCGCGGCGCCCGACAGCGGCGACGGCGTACCGGCCTTCGACATCGCCCGCATCGAGCCCAACGGCGAAGCGGTGATTGCGGGACGGGCGGCGCCGGGTGCAACGGTGGAACTGCTGCGCAACGGCGAACCCCACGATCGAGCGGTCGCGGATCAATCCGGACAATTCGCCATGATCCCGTCCCCGCTTCCGCCAGGTACGTATGACCTGACGTTGCGCGTGAAGCAGCCGGACGGCAAACAGGTCACGTCCAAGCAGAGCGTGACCGTGGCGCTCGAGGCGAACCGAAACGATCGGCCGGTCGTGGCTTTGATGACGCCGAACAAACCGACGGTCGTGCTGTCGCAGCCGGCTTCGCCAAAGTCGGAAGCCGCAGCAGTGGTTGTGGAAGCGGTCGAGATCGAAGCCGGCGGCAAATTCCATGTCAGCGGCCGCGCACGCCCCGGCGCCCCGGCGCGGCTCTATCTGAACGACAGCTTTGTTGCATCGGTTACGGCGGGCGCGGATGGACGCTTTGCAGTCACGATCAATGAAGGAATTGGACCCGGAAACTATCGTGTAAGGGTCGACGAGATCGAATCGAAGACCGGCGCGGTCCGCGGGCGCGCCGAGGTGCCCTTCAATGCTGCCGACCCGGTAGTGACTGCGTCGACGTCCGCGCGGACCCCACAGTCGAAGCAGCCGGACTCCGTCGCCTCGTCGCAGCCTCAGTTGGCGGCGGCCGGAACAACTGTCCTGCCCGACGCCGCCAAACCTTCCACCGTCGTTGTGCCGAAGGTCACGACCACCACGGTCTCCCGAGGCGACAGCCTGTGGCGGATCAGCCAGCTCACCTATGGTGCGGGCACGCGCTACGCCACGATCTACAAGGCGAACCGCGAGCAAATCCGCAATCCCAACCTGATCTATCCCGGCCAGATCTTTGTCATTCCGAACCAGGAAGCACATCCGTAGTACGCCGAACTGAAGATTTCCCGATCAGGCCCTTTGCCCCGATCCGATCTTGAAGGCGACCGGAAGCACGAGCCCGGCCGGCGTGCGATAGGCCGCCGCACGCCGCTCCAGAGACATCCGGATGGCGGCCTGTGTTGCGGCGTCCTGATTGACGATCGCCGACGCCGTTACCGCCAAGCTCCCGAGACCGCCGCGCCAGAGCGTGTCGACATCGGCGATGGCGTAAGTCGTTTGGTGGTCCTCGACCCTGACATCGTCCAGACCTGCGCCGACAAGCAGCTTGCGAAGCTCCGCGGTGTCGGAAAACCTCAGGTTCGAATGTCCAGCCGGCAGATCGGGCGGAGGCGCTGCGCCGACTTCCGCGATCGCCTCTCGAAACAGCCCCTGAATGCGCTGCTTGTCGGGCTGGTCCCACCAGGAGAAAGCCATTCGTCCGCCGGCCTTGAGCGTGCGGCGGCATTCGGCGACCGCAGCCTCGGGCCAGGGAAAATGCCCGAGGCCGAAATTGCATACGACCGCATCGAAAGACTGATCGGCAAAGGGCAGGTGCTCAACCTCGGCGACCCCGAAATCGATGTCCGGATGCGAGGACCGCGCCAATGCGATCATTCCCGGCGACAGATCGACACCGATACAGGCGGCGCCGAGACCTCTGGCCTTCGCCGCGACCGATCCGGGTCCGGTTGCAATGTCGAGCAGGCTCGATCCTGCGCAGGCCCCAGCTGCATCGAGCAGAGGCTGAATCGCAAGCGCCGTGATCGGCGTGAAAAAGTCATGATAGGTCGCAGCGAGACTGTCGTGGCGCTGACGCTCGAAGCGGCGCAGGCGTTCGGCGTCCTCCGCGGAAAGGGGAAGGCTTGCATTGGCCATGGAAAAACTCCATCGGACGACACGCGAGCGGCGTGGAGTTTGAGCGCGTTACCGGCGCCGGTTCAAGCGGAATCGGCCGCGAACCGATCGACAAATTCGCCAATAGCTATCACGACGAATACTTCTGATAGAACGTATTCGTGAACAGTTCCGCCGGATCGTATTTGCGCTTCGCCGCGAAGAAGTCGTTGATCTGCGGATAAGACCGCTGCAACTGATCGCGCGAATAATAGAGCTGGTACGGCAGGAAGAAGCGGCCCTTGTGGGCGATGGTGAGGTCGATCAGTTCCTCCGTCGCCTTTTTCATCCGCCGGTTGCCCTCATCATCGGTGGTCTGGTTGATGTAGAGCACCAGCGAGAACGCCGGCTCCGGCGAATAGGTCAGAAAATTGTTTTCCTGATGCACGACGCGCACCGAGGCGTTGAGGAGATTGGTCTTGTTGTCGGTCAGCACCTTGCGCATCCCGTCGACAAAGGAGACGAACTGGCTGCGCGGGATGAAGTATTCATGCAGGATGTCGGTATCGTTGGGCAGCGAGTTGCGCAGGTAAGGCACGGAATCGTGCATCGGATCGTTGCGGTTGACGAGGCAGGCTTCCGCCGACCCGATCGCCTGCGCGCGCGTCACCGTGCAGTTTTCCATCCGGTGCTCGATGTGCTTTTCCGACAGCCATTTCATTTCCTGAAACAGCGCGCCCTGCTTTGACAGGTTGATGGTGAGCCGGCGCAATTTGGTGCCGCTGACTTCGCCGAGCGGCTCGCGCTTGAAATCGGTGCCGTCGACCCTGGTGTAGGTGTAGAGCAGCAACTCCCGCAGGAACGAGCTCGGCGCGGTCGAGAGGTGGCCATACATCAGGCCGATATTGCCGTCCTTCTCGATTTCGCCCGCGAACAGCGCCGGGAATTCCTTGTAGTCCAACATGCGGCGACCGGTCTGGTAGACCAGGTTGTCGGCAATATCGAGTTCGGCCTCGACGATGACGCCGAACAGGCCGTAGCCGCCGACCACGAGGTTGAACAGGTCCTTGTTCTCGGTCGCCGATACCGTCTGCAGCGAACCGTCCGCCAGCATCACCTTCATCGACTTGATCGATTTCGCCAGCGCGCCGGCCTGATGATCCATGCCGTGGGCGTTGACCGAGATAGAACCGCCGACGGTGAAGATGTCGGTCGACTGCATGGCGCGAACCGCAAAGCGCGGATGCAGCACGTTCTGGATATCGTGCCATGTCGCGCCCGGCTGCACCGTGACCGAGCGAGTACTCTCGTTCAGCACGATCTTGTTGAAGCCGCGCATGTCGAGCACGATGCCGCCCTTGCGGAAGGCGTGCCCGCCCATGCTGTGGCGGACGCCGGCGGTCGTGACCGAGAGCTTGTTGTCGCGCGCAAAGGCCAGCGTCCTGGCGATGTCTTCGACGCTGCGCACCTCGACCACGCCATAGATCTCGGTCTTGTTGAGACAGCTCGCATCGTTGATGCTGCCGCCGAGCTGCGACCATTTCACATCCTTGAGCGGCGCAATGGTTTTGATCCGCTCCAGATCGACTTTCGCCTGTTCGCCGCCGCCGACCGCAGGCCCGCAATCCTTTTCGCCGGTGGGATCGGCGGCGAGCGCCTGCAGCTTGCGGTAACTGTAAATGCCCAGCAGGACGACGACCACGGCGGCCACGGACGCGCCGGTTCTGAACTTCTGTGAAAATTTTCGCATGAATTGATTCCAGGAAATTAAGAGATATTCCGGGCGGGCGGATCATTAGTCAAATCGGCGCAGCTCTGATTCGATAGCCCGGCTGCGTTACCGAAACGATAAGCACAGCCACAGGATGATGAGCGCCCTTCCCGCGCCTTGTTTCTCCCGATAGTCTCGCGGCCGGACCGTGGCGACGCAACGCTCGGCACCGGGGGGAGAACGCTGCAGCTAGCGGGCGCGACGCCCTGTCGAAATGCCAACAATCAACATTATGCAGGGAGAACACCAATGCTGACGCGACGCAGTATGATGCTTGCCTCCATCGCAGCCGGAGTAATCGTGAACAACAGAACCGCCTCTGCCAAAGCGTCACAGCCGTCGACGCCAGTGAGTATCGATGTCCCCGCCGGGGCCTGCGACTGCCACACCCACATCCATCCCGCCCCTGCGAAATTCCCGTTCTTCGCCGGCCGCGTCTACACGCCCGAATTGGCCTCGCCTGAGGAGATGAGCGCGCTGCACAAGGCGCTGCACATGGAGCGCGTGGTGATCGTGACGCCGAGCATCTACGGTCCCGACAATTCCGCCACGCTGTTCGGCATGGCGGCGCGCGGGGCGACCGCGCGCGGCGTCGCCGTGATCGACGACAAGACGCCCGAGAGCGATCTTGACGCCATGGGCAAGGCGGGCATTCGCGGCATCCGCCTCAACCTCGCAACCGGCGGCGTCAACGATCCGACGGTCGGCCGCCCGCGTTTCTCGGCCGCGGTCGAGCGCGTGAAAGCGCGCGACTGGCATGTGCAGCTATTCACGAGTCTGGCGATGATTTCCGCGATCAAGGATCTGGTCGCGAACTCACCGGTCCCTGTGGTGTTCGATCATTTTGGCGGCGCACAGGCTGCCCTGGGACTCGAACAGCCGGGCTTTGCCGATCTGGTGGAGCTGGTGAAATCGGGCAAGGCCTATGTGAAGATCTCCGGCGCCTACCGCGCTTCGAAGCTCGGGCCTGACTATGCCGACTGCACGCCGCTCGCCCAGGCGCTGATCGCGGCCAATCCCGACCGGATCGTCTGGGGCACCGACTGGCCGCATCCGGATTCGGTCACCCCGCCCGGCAAACAGATCACGGACGTGACGCCGCTGTACCAGATCGACGATGGACGGCTGTTGAATCAGCTTCCGGTGTGGGCCCCGGATGCCGCGATCCGGAAGCGGATTCTGGTCGAAAATCCGGCCCGGCTTTACGGGTTCTGAAGTCCGGCCCCCGTCATCGCGGCCCGCTCCGACGGCACGAGCGGGTCGCGATCATAATTTCGCAGCCACTCGCCGGCCTTGCGCAGGCCGCCGAACGGGAACAGGTGGAAGCCTGCGATCGCAGCAGTCGCGGCGACAGGCGCCGACCGCAAGCCCCTGATCACCTCGTCCGGTCCAGTATCTGTCAATAGCCGGCCGAAGCGGCCGATCTGGGCACGCAATGCCCGCATCGAATTGCCGATGCCGCAGCGCAGCGCGAATTTCGTCAAGGTCGCAGGCGTCGCCGGGCCGGCAAGGCCGATGATCACGGGCAGATCGACGCCGGCTTTGTCGAGTTCGCCGAGCCATTGCAGGATCGGCGAGCTCTCGAAGCAGAATTGCGTGACGACATCCACACGTGCACCTGTCTGCTTTCCCCAGCCGTGCCACGCCTTGAGCACTTGAAGCGCGTCCGGCAGTTCGAGGAACGGGTGACCCTCGGGATGACCGGCCACGCTCACCGAAGCGATGCCGTGCGCCTCGACCAGGCCGCTGGCGCAGACGTCGAGCGTCGATCTGAAAGGCCCCCTCGCCGCGGCGACGTCGCCCGCAATGAGGAGGATGCGCGACACCGCGGCTTCGCCCCGCAGCCGCGCCAGGAAATCATCCAGCGCCTCCCGCGACGGCATCTCGCGCGCGGCAATGTGCGGCACCGGATTGAAGCCGGCGCGGCGCAATGCTGCGGCCGTCTCGACGTTGTGACGATAATTGTCGCCGGGCAGGAACGTGATCGTGACGTCGATCCCCTCGGCGAAATTGTCGCGCAGCTGCGCGAGCTGATGTCCACGCGAGGAGATTTCGACCGAGGCGGACGGCAGCAGCGCGGCAAGCCTGGTGGACGTCTGCTCGGCAACGGTCACGGGCGCCTCCGAATATCAGGCCGGCGCGCGGCGGCGCGAGATCACGTAGGTTTCGTCGTTGAACCACAGGCCGCCATGCTTCTTCAGCACGCGGTCGGTAGCTTCGAGATAACGGCCATCGCGCACGACTTCAGACAGCCTGACGTCCTCGATCTGCGCCACATAGATCGCCGCATTCCAGGCCGCGAACAGCGTCGACGTCCCAATCGGCCCGCTGACTTCGTCCGGCAGCGTGTGCATGTGGTAGCGGAAGATCGAGCGCGCGTCGGACGACGCATTGAAATTGTAGTGCCTCGCTGCGGCGCCAAGCTCGTGCTTGACCTGGCGCAGGATCGCGTAGCGGTCGGTCTTGAAGAGATCGTCGCCCGGCCAGATCTGATCGATAATCTCGATGCCGGGATCCTTGCCATGCGAATGGATGCCGATCAGCCGCCCGCCCGGCCGCAGCGACTTGACCAGCGGCGTCACCACTTTCGAGGCCTTGAACTCGACGCTGGCCCGCGCCCGGTAAGGCTGCGAAGCGATAACGAGGTCGTAATCGGCCATCACCCGCCCCGGCCGCGGCATGATCGGGTCGAGCAGGAAGGAATGATCCTCGCGCCGCAGCGTCAGGATGACGGGGCGCTGGTAGACCGGATTGCCCGTGGTCGGGCTGATCCCCGCCCGCCAGTTCTCGGCCAGGAATCCCTCGAGCTCGCCGATCTGCTCGGCGAAACCGTGCGCGGTGTTGCCGGTCAGCGTGACATCCTTCCAGATCAGGCCTTGCGCTGACGTGACGGAACGCGGCGTCAGCCACGGCGCCTCGGCGTAATAGAGATTGGTCACGACCAGCACGGTGGCGGGATGCTCGAACAGCCGGTCCGCCATCTTCTCCAGCATCAGGCGGACGTCTTCGTAGGAGATTTCCTTCGCCACGACATAGAGCGGCATCGTGGGGAAGCGCGCATGCACCGCCCGCATCACGCGCGACAACACGGTGCCGTCGCCGACGCCGGCGTCGAAGATGCGAAGCGCCGGCGGCGCGGGCTGCAGGTTGCCGAGTTCGAGCGAAATGCGGTTGCCGATCTCGGTCTTCTCGCTGCAGGTCGAGACGAACAGCAGGTACTTCTGGCGGTTGTCGAAGAATCGGAAGCCCGGCGGCGCGACGGCGTTGGCGGCGGCAGCGCCGTTCAGCGCCTTGGCCACAGGCGGCTCGGCGGGCGCGGCATTCGGCGCGGGGCGGTGCTCGGAGAGATAGGCGCGGACCTTGTCGAGCGTGCCGGTGGTGATCCTGGCACCGTCGCGCAGCCGCGACACCAGCTTGCCGTCGTTGACCACCAGCCGCCCGAACGTCGATTCAGCCGTCCGGGTCTCGCGGCAATAGTCGCGGATTTCTCCAAGAATCTGCTCGGCGGTCGGCGGCGGCTTCGACGCCTGTCCGCCATTCCGTCCCCGGCTTTCCTCGATCCGCATGGCGCTTCTCCTGCGGTTGTCCCTCTCCCATATCAAGGGACGGCCGCCGGACTGCGTCAACCACAAACGGAGTGGGCAGGAGACATGGGCATGTGCCCACACGACATTGCTGCGATCATCGCTCGCGGCGCGAGAATACGAAGATCAGCACCGGCAGCGTCACCAGGATGACGATCGGCGCCAGCATCATGCCGGTGACGACCACGATCGCCAGCGGCTTTTGCACCTGCGAACCGATCCCTTCCGAGAGCGCCGCCGGCAACAGCCCGACGCCCGCGACCACGCAGGTCATCAGCACCGGCCGCAATTGCAGTTCGCCGGTGCGGATCACCGCGCGCATCCGCTCATAGCCTTCGTCGATGAGCTGGTTGTACTGCGACAGGATGATGATGCCGTCCATGACAGCGATACCGAACAGCGCGATGAAGCCGATCGCCGCCGACACGCTGAACGGAATGCCCGTGATCAGCAGCCCGAGCACGCCGCCGAAGATCGCCATCGGGATCACGCTCATGGCGAGCAGCGTGTCGACCATGGAGCCGAAATTGAAGAACAGCAGCACGCCGATCAAAGCGAGGCTGATCGGCACCACGATCGACAGCCGCCGGATTGCGTCCTGCAGGTTGCCGAATTCACCGACCCATTCGAGCCGCGATCCCGGCGGCAGCTCGACCTGGGCCGCGACCTTTTCCTGCGCTTCCTGGATCGCGCTGCCGAGGTCGCGGTTGCGCACCGAGAACTTGATCGGCAGATAGCGCTCCTGCTGTTCGCGGTAGATATAGGCTGCGCCCGAGATCAGGTTGATCGAAGCGACCTCGCTGAGCGGGATCTGCGTGATGGTGCCGCCCTGCCCCGCCACGCCGATCCGCAGATTGTGGATCGCCTCGGCGCTCTTGCGGTATTCCGGCGCCAGCCGAACGATGATCGGGAAGTGCCGGTCGCTGCCGGGTTCATAGAGATCGCCGGCGCTGTCGCCGCCGACCGCGACCTTGATGGTGGCGTTGATATCACCCGGCGACAGGCCGTAGCGCGCCGCGCGCGCGCGATCGACATCGATCTGGATGGTGGGCTGACCGAGCGAGGTGAACACCGCGAGGTCGGTGACGCCCTGCACGGTGCCGAGCACGGATTTGATCTTGTTGGCGGTGTCGGTCAGCGCCTGCAGGTCGTTGCCGAACAGCTTGATCGAGTTCTCACCCTTGACGCCTGACACCGCCTCCGAGACGTTGTCCTGCAGATATTGCGAGAAGTTGAATTCGACGCCCGGAAACTTGTCCTGCAATTGCCCCAGCAGTTGCGCGGTCAGTTCGTCCTTGTCGCGGGTGCCCGGCCACTCGGTGATGGGCTTCAAGGGTGCGAAGAATTCGGCGTTGAAGAGACCGGCGGCGTCGGTGCCGTCGTCCGGGCGGCCGTGCTGCGAGACCACCGATTCCACCTCGGGCCGCGCCCGGATGATCTTGCGCATCTCGTTGACATAGGCGTTGCCTTCCTGCAGCGAGATGGTCGGCGGCAGGGTGGCGCGAATCCACAGATTGCCCTCTTCCAGCTTGGGCAGGAATTCCAGCCCCAGCATCCGCACGAAGGCGATGGTCATCACCACGAGGACGGCGGCTCCGGTCAGGATGATCTTCCGGTTCGCCAGCGCCCAAGTCAGCACCGGCACGTAAAGCTGGTCGAGCTTTCTGACGATCCAGGTTTCGGCTTCCTCCATGTGCGAGGGCAGGATGATCGCGCTCAGCGCGGGCGTCACGGTGAAGGTCGCGAGCAACCCGCCCGCCAGCGCGTAGGCATAGGTCCGCGCCATCGGACCAAAGATGTTGCCTTCGACGCCGCTCAGCGTGAACAGCGGCAGGAAGGCGGCGATGATGATGGCGGCGGCGAAGAAGATCGAGCGCGACACGTCCGCGGACGCGGAGAGGATGGCGTGGCTCTTCATCCCCATCGTGGTTTCGCGGGAGATGTGGCTGCGCTCGGCCTCCGACAGCGCGGCCGTCTGCGACAGGCGGCGGAAGATCGCCTCCACCATGATCACGGTGGCATCGACGATCAGGCCGAAATCGATCGCGCCGACCGACAGCAGATTGGCGGATTCGCCGCGCAGCACCAGGATGATGACGGCGAAGAACAGCGCGAACGGAATCGTCGCGCCGACGATCAGCGCGCTTCGGAGGTCACCGAGGAACAGCCATTGCAGCAGCACGATCAGGATGATGCCGACGATCATGTTGTGCAGCACAGTGTGGGTGGTGAGGTCGATCAGATCCTTGCGGTCGTAGATCCGCTCGATCTTGACGCCGGGCGGGAGGACGCTTGAATTGTTGATCTCGTGAACGAGCTTTTCCACCCGGGCGATGGTCGGCGAACTCTGCTCGCCGCGCCGCATCAGCACGATGCCCTGCACGATGTCGTCGTCCTGATCGAGGCCGGCGATGCCGAGCCGCGGCTTCTCGCCGATCGTCACGTGCGCGATGTCGCGGACCAGCACCGGATTACCGCCCGACTGCGACACCATGGTATTGTTGAGGTCGTCGATCGAGCGGATCAGGCCGACGCCGCGCACCACGGCCGATTGCGCGCCGATATTTACGGTGTTGCCGCCGACATTGATGTTGGCGTTGCTGACTGCCTGCAGCACCTGCGGCAGCGTCAGCCCGTTGGCGACCAGCTTGTTGAAATCGACCTGCAGCTCGTAGGTCTTGGTCTTGCCGCCCCAGCCGGTGACGTCGATCACGCCGGGCACCGCGCGGAAGCGGCGCTGCAGCACCCAGTCCTGCAGCGTCTTGAGGTCGAGCACGCTGTAATTCGGCGGGCCTTTCAGGCGGTAGCGAAAAATCTCGCCGATCGGGCTGAGCGGCGAAATCGTCGGCTGCACATTGCCCGGCAGCGGCGGCAATTGCGCCAGGCGGTTCAAGACCTGCTGCAGCGCCTCGTCATAGGTGTAATCGAACGAGAACTGCAGCTTGACGTCGGACAGTCCGTACAGCGAGATGGTGCGGATGGTGCGCAGGTTCTTCAACCCCGCGACCTGGGTCTCGATCGGGATCGTGATGTAGCGCTCGATCTCTTCCGACGACAGCCCCGGGCTTTGCGTCACGATGTCGACCATCGGCGGGGTCGGATCGGGATAGGCCTCGATGTTGAGCTGCTTGAACGCGATCAGGCCGCCGATAAATACGGCGACGAACATGCCGACCATCAAAAAGCGGCGGCTGACTGCTAGGGCGACCAGGCGATCCATTCAGATCGAAGCTTTCAATGAGGGGGTCAGCTACCGGATGCTGCGCGATCGATGAACAGCGCGCCCCTTGTAACGATCTGCTCGCCCGGCTTCAAATTGCCGATCACCTCGACGAGGTCGCCGTTGGTGAGTCCGGGCTTGATCTGACGTAGCTCGATCGTCTTGTCCGGATTCGCAACCCAGACCCGGACCTGGTCGCCTTCATAGATCAATGCCTGCTTCGGCACACCGACCGCCGGATGGTCGTTCGCCGAATAGATCGTCACGTTGGCGAACATTTCCGGCTTCAACATGAGATCCTTGTTGTCGATGGTGGCGCGGACCAGGAGCCGGCGCGTCGTCGGGTCGATCGCGGTCGCCACGTAATTGAGCCGCGCCGATAGCGGTCGGCCCGGCAGCGCCAGCACGTTGAACGTCACGTCCTGCCCGACCGCGACATTGGCGCTATCGGTCTCGCGGACGAAGGCCGTCAACCAGACGGTGGAGAGATCGCCGATCACGTAGACAGGATCGCTGGCGCCGGCGTTGACAAACTGGCCGGGGCCGATCTTGCGCTGCACCACGGTGCCGCCGATCGGCGCGAAGATCGTGGTCTCCGGATTGATGCGGCGCTTTTCCTGGAAGGTCGCGATGTCCTCGTCGGTGAGGCCGAGAATGCGCAATTTGTTACGTGCCGCCTCCATCGCCGTCTGCGACGAGCGCATGTCGTTTTCCGCCTGGATCAGCGTCGCCTGGCTCTGCTGGTAATCCTTCAGCGGAACCGCCTTGCCTTCGAACAGATCCTTGGCGCGCTGCCCCTGCAGCTGCGCCAGATCGAGCGCGGACTTCGCCTTGTTCATGGCGGTCATCGCAGCGATGAAGTCGTTTTGCGCCTGAACATTGTCGGCGGCTTCGATCACGAACAGCGCCTGACCCTTGACGACGGTGTCGCCCGGCCGGACCAGCAGCTTGGTGACACGACCCGCATAGGGCGAGAACACCGGCGTCGAGCGATCCTCATCGATCGCGATTTTGCCTTCGGTGACGTGTTCTTCGCGAAAACTCCGTTCGGTGACGGGCTGAATGGTCAGGCTCGCCCACTCGGCGGGACTCGGCGTGTAACGCTGCAGGCCCTTGCGCGACTGGCTCGAGACCTCGGAATGACCGGCTTTGGTGCCGCCGATCTTGGTGAAACCGTAGAGACCCGCGCCGGCGAGCACGACCAAGGCCACGGCCACGGCCGATCGCCGCCCGCTAAGCATCTGCAATCGCTTGGTAAACTCGTTCGACATACGGCCCTGGTCAAGTCGGCGGTAATTCCGGAGAGGTCAGTTTTACCGGTGCGCTAATAGTGCCCAATTGAGGCTCCAGACAACACAAAAAGCGAAAAATTGCTTTAGCGCGCGAGGTTAAAGTTTGGATACGCAGGTCGGCATGAATGCCGAATGAATGCCTGTTCAGGCGTCCGGCCATTGCGGTGGATGACTGCCGAGCGGCATCGCCGGACGGGTCCAGAGTGCCTGGGTTTCCGACAAAATCGCCGAGTGCCTGACCGACGCCAGTGTACCAAAACCTGAGGCAATCCGCTCGATAAAAGGCGACACTGCCTCCTCCGTAATATCCCGGATTTTCAGCCCATCGCTCACCCGGCCGAGATCCCACAGCCACCGCCCGGTCTGCGCGAGCGATACCTGGACGTGCCAACTGCCGCCTTCGCGCGCCTGGCGAGCCTTGGCCATCATGGCGCCGAATGCCATGAAGTAGCCGGTGGCATGGTCGAGCATCTGGGCCGGCAATTCCTTCGGCCCATCCACGCCGGCCGCCTGCCCTTCCGCATGGTTGAATCCGGTGGCGGTCTGCACCAGGGAGTCGAAGCCGCGCCGCTCCGCCCAGGGACCGGCATGACCGTAGGCCGACAGCGTCACATAGACGATGCCGGGATTGATGGCGGCCGCGTCTTCCGGTGAGAAACCGAGGCTTGCGATTGCGTGCGGCCGGTAGCCTTGCGAAAAAATATCCGCCTGCGCCAGCAGGTCACGCAGCACGGCGCGGCCCTGCTCGCTCTTGAGTTCGACAAGGCTCGTCAGCTTGCCGCGCCCGGTGTCGATGGTGAGCCAGGGGATCGCGGGCAGATCGGGGCCGGAAATCAGCAACACGTCGGCGCCGTGCGCGGCGAGCGTCCGGCCGGCGACGGGACCGGCGATCACGCGCGACAGATCGAGCACGCGAATCCCGGCGAGCGGGCGTTCGCCTTTGGGCCACGGCTTTGGCGCGGCCTCGCCGATTTTCGTGATCGAGATCAGCGGCAGGCCGGCGAGCGCCCTGGCGTGCGGCGTCGCGGACCATTGGTCATGCGAGCGCATGAAGGCGACGACGCAGCCGTTCGTATAGGCCGCGGTCTCGAACGCCTCGCCGTCCCATTGCTTCAGCGCCGCCTGCACTTCCTCGCGCTCCGGCTTGCAGCCCAGCACCTTGCAGACCGCATCGCGGTGATGCGGAAAATTGGTGTGCAGCCGCACAAAGCCGTCGCGGGTTTTGTAGACGCCGGCGATGGCGTCCCAGGCCGGCGGCGGCGGCTTGCCGTCGACACGAAGGTACCGCTCGCTCCGGCATTCGACCACGGCATGGCGCATGTCGACCGTGACGCCCTGCGCCTGCCGGCTCCGCATTTTCCAGAGTCCGGCGGCAGCGAGCCCACTCGCGGCGACGCTCACCTGGGCGGCCGCGGCGACGCGAAACGAGGACGGCAATTGCGCCTCGTCGCCGGTCAGCGTCAACGCATCGAGCGCGGCCGGCTCGCCGCCGACGGAGGTCCAGATATCGGAAAGAATTTCGCGGGGGCTTTGCATCGGCGTGTCTCTTCCCTAGTTTTCTCCAGCTCTGCCCGACCTCCAGAGGAGTTGCAATGGCTGCGATCGATCCGTTGACGGCGGGAGCCGTCTTGCTTGCGACGGCCGCCACCGACGCGGTCTACGTCATGTTCACTTCGGCGGTGGTGGCGCGCAAGCGAATACCGGCAGCGACCTGGAGCAGCATCTGGTACCTGCTGTCTTCCTTCGCGGTCATCAGCTATACCGAGAACTGGATGTACGTTGCCTTCGCCGCCATCGGTTCGTGGCTTGGCGCCTTTGCGACCATCACCTTTCTGCACCGCCCGCCCGGCGGGCCGCCGGTGGGGGCGGCGCCGGAGTAGTGCCGCGGAGATGGCGCGGATACAGCGCCGCACGTACCACCGTCATCCTCCGCGAAGACGGAGGATCCAGTACGCCGCGGCGGCGCGTCGAAATGTTTGCCTGTATGTTCCCGCCCGAGGCAGCGGGGTCGCGCAGGATTTTGTCGGCACCTTCAAAAAAGAAAAGGCCGCCAAACCGGGCGGCCTATAGTTCACGCCGTGATTAGACGACCCAATCGTAAATCCGGATCGAGTCGAGCGCCCCTTACATCCAGTAGTCGTACTTCATGGATGCGTCGATGGTCGTGCCTTTGCCGACGTCGCTGCTGAGCGTAACGTCGAAGTCAACGTGCCCGTCAGCCAGCGCGTTCGCGAGCATCGGCAGTTCGCGAACGACCGGAACGTTGTCGTGCGAGATGCCATCTTCCGCGCCCTTGTCCTGCGAGTTGTTGACGGTGCCCGAGAACTGGAAGACGGCGCCGTCGAGGTCCACACTCGCGACATCCGTGACCGTGGCGTTCTCGTTCTTGCCGTCCATGTCACCTTGCACGGTCACCGTCACCGCACCGTTACTGAAGTCGAACGAATCCGCGCCTTCGTCCAGCACCATATTGAAGTGGAACGTCTCGGCTGTCTCTTGGCCGTTCCCAGACGACGACACCGCCGTCTTGGTGAACGTCACCGGCTCAACAGAGCCGTGATACAGATCAGCGTCGCCGGTGATGGTGATCGTCGTCGTCGCGGTGTCGGTGCCGCCATGGCCATCGCTGACCATGTAATCGAACTTGACGTCCTGCGTCTTGCCAAGATGGATATCCTGATAAGCCGCATTGTGCGCGTCGAGTTCGTAAGAGCCATCGGTGCGGAAGGTCAGGCCCGCCGGGCCATCGCCGACCAGCGAATAGGCCAACGCGTCACCGTCGTCGATATCGCTGGCGGACACGTTGCCGAAGATCACGAAATCTTCCTGCCCCGCGTTGGCTTCGGCATGCGCGACCGGCGCATCGTTGGTGCCGGTCAGTGTGACGGTCAGTGTCGAGGTTGACGATGCGCCATGTTCGTCGGTGACCGTGTAGTTCGCCACCACGTCCGTTGTGACGCCCTTACCCAAGTGCTGGTAGGCAGCATTGCCAGCATCAAAGCTGTAGCTGCCGTCGCTGTTGATGGTGAGACCGGCAACCGGCTCATTGAGGCTGTAGTTCAAAGTCGCCCCATGATCGAGATCGCTGTCGTTGGCGAACACATTGCCGGTGATGATGCTGTCCTCGAACCCCGAATTGACGTCAGCAACTGCCTTCGGTGCATCGTTGGTGCCAGTCAGGTGGATGGTGAGAGACGACGGAGCCCGACCACCATGACCGTCATCGACGGTGTAGTGGGCGACCACGTCGAGCTTTTCACCCTCCGCCAAGGGCTG
>Ga0081540_1000576_pt1 | contig 35409 bp, 31 predicted proteins | sample TabmetS2T1R1_FD_71024 | JGI IMG/M metagenome (GOLD analysis project Ga0081540, IMG submission 71024) | Tabebuia heterophylla rhizosphere microbial communities from the University of Puerto Rico - S2T1R1 | ecosystem: Host-associated > Plants > Roots > Rhizosphere ...
CATCGCCTTCGCTCGCATCGGCGAGGAGGGACTCGCCCCAGCACGTGAGCGCGCCGCTGCCGCGCTCGCGCAGGCGAAGGCTCGGCTGGGAGACGGTTCCCCCGCTGCCGGTCGCGCACCGGTGCGCCCGCCCCACCTCCGGCCGCAGGACCGCACCGCGTGGGACGCGCTGGTCGCCGAGGCGCTCGAGGCCTTCGAGTCGGGCCATCTCCGGAAGGTGGTGCTCGCCCGCGCTCTGGAGATCGAGGCGGACACCCCCATCGCCCTCCCGGTGGTGCGGGAGCGGATGCGTTCCCTCGCCGGGCCCGCCGTGGGGTACGAGCTCCGCGCCGAGGACGGCACCACGCTCCTCGGGGCGAGCCCCGAGCGGCTGTTCACCCTCGAGGCCGGCCGGCTGGAGACGCAGGCCCTGGCCAGCAGCGCCGCGCCCGGCGAGCTGGACCGGCTCACCGGTGGCCGCAAGGAGGCACGCGAGCACGCCGCGGTGGTGGAGAGCATCCGCGTCGCGCTCCTTCCCCTCTCCTCCGAGGTGGAGATCGGCGCCGCGCCCGAGCCGCTGGCGCTCGGGTACGTCTCCCACCTCCGAACCCCCGTGCGGGCGCGGCTTCGGCCTGGCGTGAGTTCGGCGGACGTGGTCCGGGCGCTGCACCCCACCGCCGCGGTGGGCGGCACCCCGCGCGACGGGGCGCTGGCGTTCCTCCGCACGCACGAGCGGCTCGCCCGCGGCTGGTACGCCGGGGCCATCGGCTGGCTGGGGCCGGACCGCGCAGACCTGCGCGTCGCCCTCCGCTGCGCCCTCCTCCGGGGCAATGCCGCGCGCCTCTTCTCCGGAGCAGGCTGCGTGCCCGGCTCGACCGCCGAGGGCGAGTGGACGGAGACGGCGGTGAAGGCGCGCTTCATGCTCGGTGCCCTGGGAGTGGAGGGCTGAGACGATGCCCTCGCTCAACACCCTCTGGGCGCGGGCCCTGGTCCAGGAGCTTCAGCGAGGTGGAGTCCGCGACGTCGTCGTCTGCCCTGGCTCGCGCAGCGCGCCCCTGGCCCTGGCCGTCGCCGAAGCTGCCCCGGAGGTCCGGAGCTGGGTGGTGCTCGACGAGCGGGTGGCGGGCTTCTTCGCGCTGGGCCTCGCCCTGGAGTCGGGCCGCCCCGCCGGGGTGCTGGTCACCTCCGGCAGCGCGGGCACCCACCTCTTCCCGGCGCTGGTCGAGGCGTGGTCCGCGGGAGTCCCGCTGGTGGCCCTCACCGCGGACCGCCCCTGGGAGCTCCACGGGTTCGGCGCAGCCCAGACGATGCCGCAGGACGGGCTCTTCGGCCGCTTCGTCCGGACCTCGGCGAGCCTCCCCGTTCCCGAGGCGAGCTCGGCCGCCTTCCGCCACCTCCGCGCCGTCGTCTCCCGTACCGTCTCCTCCGCGCTCGGTCGTCCCTCCGGACCGGTGCACCTGGACGTTCCCTTCCGCGAGCCGCTCGCGCCGGTCCCCGATGCTCCCGTTCCGGCCGGCCTCGATGCCGAGGCGCTCGAGGGACGGGGCGATGCGCCCTTCCTCCGAACCATCCCACCCGCGCCCCTCCCGTCCGTCGCGGAGCTGGACGCGGTCCGCCGCCGGCTGGCCGCCGCGGAGCGAGGCGTGGTGCTGGTCGGCCCCCGCGCCCGCGCCGATCGGCTGGGGACGGCGGTGCGCGCGCTGGCGGCGTCGCACGGCTACCCGGTGCTGGCCGAGGCAGCGAGCAACGTGCGCTGGGCGCCAGGACTGCCCGCGGTTGCCCACCTGGACCTCCTGCTCCGCAACGAGGGATGGGCGCTGTCGGCCCGGCCGGACCTCGTCGTGCGCCTCGGTGGAGGTCTCTCCTCCCGCCGGGTGAGCGAGTGGCTCGATGCCTCCGGAGCGGAGGTGGTGCTCGTCTCCGAGGGCCCCGAGCCCGTGGACCCGCAGCACCGGGCCGCCCTGGTGCTGGAGGGAGACGCGGTCGCCATCTGCGAGGCCCTCACCGGCGTCACGGCCCCGCGCCGTGCCGCATGGGCCGACGGGTTCCTCCGGGCGAGCGCCCTCGCCGGAGCCGCCCTCGCCGAGGCGCTCGCCGCCGAGCCCCGGCTGACCGAGCCCGGTGTCGCCCGGGCGGTCCTCTCCGCGCTTCCCGCCGGTGCGCGCCTGCTGGTCGGCAGCAGCATGCCCATCCGCGACGTCGACGCGTTCGCCGCCGCCCCGGCAGAGGCGGTGCGGGTGCTGTCGAACCGCGGTCTCAACGGGATCGACGGGAACGTCAGCACCGCGCTCGGCGTGGCCGGGGCCTCCAGCGCGCCCACGGTGGCGCTGGTGGGCGACCTGGCCTTCCTCCACGACCTGGGGGCGCTGGTGCACGCACGCCGCGCCGGCCTCGCGCTGACGGTGGTGGTGGTCAACAACGACGGCGGCGGCATCTTCAACTTCCTTCCCATCGCCCGCAGCACGCCTCGCTTCGAAGCGCTCTTCGGCACCCCGCACGCGACGGACCTCTCCCACGCCGCCGCCCTCGGGGGCGCGCGCTTCTCCAGGGTGGAGACGCCGTCCGAGCTCGCCGCCGCGCTCGAGGGCGTCCGCCAGCCCGGGCTCCACGTCGTGGAGGCGCGGGTCGTGGACAGGGCGACCAACGTCGAGGTTCACCAGGCGCTCGGAGCGGCCGTGGCCGGTGCGCTCGAGGAGGGCGGCCCATGAGCCTGCTCGCCCACGCCATCTGGGGGGAGGGCGCGCCCCTCCTCCTGATCCACGGGTTCACCGGCAACCGCGACGCCTGGAACCACCTCCGGCCGCTGCTGGGAAGCCGGTACCGGGTCCTCGCCCCGGATCTGCCCGGACACGGCGAGAGCCCGCTCTCCGACGACACCACGTTCCACGGGACCGTGGACCAGCTGCTCGCGCTCCTCGATGCGACGGGGCTGGAGCGGGTGGACATCGCCGGCTACTCGCTGGGCGCCCGCGTCGCGCTGGCGCTCTGCCTGCGCGCGCCCGAGCGGGTGGGACGCCTGGTCCTCGAGTCCGGCAGCCCGGGTCTGCGCCGCCGCCGTGACCGGGGCGAGCGCCGCCGCGACGACGCCGCGCTGGCCGAGGTCATCGAGCGGGACGGGCTGGAGGCCTTCGTCCAGCGCTGGGAGGCGCTTCCGCTCTTCGACGGCCTGCGTAGAATTCCGGAGCCGCTCCGGGCGGGGCTGCACGAGCGCAGGCTCTCCCACCGCCCCGAGGCCCTGGCCGGCTCGCTGCGTGCGCTCTCCCTCGGTGCCCAGCCCAGCTACTGGGCGCGGCTGTGGACGGTGCGGGCGCCGACCCTGCTCCTCACGGGCGGGCGGGACGAGAAGTTCACCGGCATCGCCCGGGCCATGGCGGCGGAGATGCCGCTGGTCTGGGGCCATGTCTTCCCCGGCGCGGGGCACGCGCCACATCTGGAGTCGCCGGAGGAATGGGCAAAGGAGGTCAGCTCCTTCCTCTCGGCTCCGTGGATCGAACGGCCGCTCGTGGACAGCGAGCTCGGGAGCAACCAGTGACGAAACCAGAGTGGAAGAAGGTCCGGGACGACAAGGACATCGTCTACGAGAAGTGGAACGGTATCGCGAAGGTCACCATCAACCGCCCGGAGGTCCGGAACGCGTTCCGGCCCCAGACGCTGTTCGAGCTGAGCTCCGCGTTCAACGACGCCCGGGAGGATCCCGAGGTGGGCGTGGTCATCCTCACCGGCGCCGGAGATCAGGCCTTCTGCTCGGGCGGTGACCAGCGCATCCGCGGCAGCGAGGGCTACGTGGGGAGCGACGGCGTTCCCCGCCTCAACGTGCTCGACCTCCAGAAGCAGATCCGCTCACTGCCCAAGCCGGTGGTCGCGATGGTGGCGGGCTACGCCATCGGTGGCGGACACGTCCTGCACGTGGTCTGCGACCTGACCATCGCCGCGGAGAACGCGCGCTTCGGCCAGACCGGCCCCCGGGTGGGAAGCTTCGACGGCGGGTTCGGCGCGAGCTACCTCGCCTCGATCATCGGGCAGAAGAAGGCCCGGGAGATCTGGTTCCTCTGCCGCCAGTACGACGCGCAGCAGGCGCTCCAGATGGGGCTGGTGAATACGGTCGTTCCGCTCGCCGAGCTGGAGGCCGAGACCCTCCGCTGGTGCCAGGAGATGCTCCAGCTCAGCCCGCTGGCGCTCCGGCTGCTGAAGTCCGGCTTCAACGCCGACCTCGACGGCCAGGCCGGCATCCAGGAGCTCGCCGGCAACGCCACGCTGCTCTACTACATGTCCGCCGAGGCCCAGGAGGGCCGCAACGCGTACGTCGAGCGGCGGAAGCCCGACTTCAAGAAGTTCCCCCGCCGCCCGTGACCGCCGCCGCCCCCGCAGCGTCGCCCTCGCTCCGGACCTGGCTGCTGGCCGCCAGGCCGAAGACCCTCACCGCCGCCGTGGTCCCGGTGGTGGTGGGGACCGGGCTCGCGCTGGGGCAGGGGATGGCGGTGCTCTGGCCGGCGCTGGCCGCGCTGGCTGGCGCGATGCTGATCCAGATCGGCACCAACCTCACCAACGACTACTACGACTTCCGGAAGGGAGCGGACACCCACGAGCGCGTCGGCCCGACGCGGGTGACCCAGAGCGGGCTCATCGCGCCGCAGACCGTGCTGGCCGCCGGCGCCGGCTGCTTCGCGCTGGCGACACTGGTGGGGATCTCCCTGGTCGCTCGCGGCGGCTGGCCCTTCGTGGTGATTGGCCTGGCCTCGGTGCTCGCCGGGTGGGCGTACACCGGCGGGCCGTACCCGCTCGGATATCACGGCCTGGGCGACCTGTTCGTGATGGTCTTCTTCGGTCTGGTGGCGGTGCCGGGCACCTTCTACGCCCAGGCGCTCCGTCTGGTCCCCGCCGTCTGGCCCGCGGCGGTGGCCATCGGCGCGACCGGGACGATGATCCTCGTGGTCAACAACCTGCGAGATCTCGAGACCGACGCGCGCGCCGGGAAGCACACGCTGGTGGTCCGCTTCGGCCGCGGATTCGGGCGCGCCGAGTACGTCGGGCTCCTCCTCCTCGCCCTCGCCATGCCGGTGACGATGCTGGCGCTGGGCTGGGCACGCTGGCCGGTGCTGGTGGCTCTGCTGGCGACCCCGCTGGCCTGGCCACCGCTCGCGCGCGTGCTACGCACCACCGGCGCCGCCCTGAACCCGGCCCTCGGCGCCACGGCCAGGTTCCAGGCGGTGTTCGGTCTCCTCCTCGCCGTCGGCGCCTGGCTGGGACACCCATGACCACCGAGCTCCTCATCCGGCCCCGGACCCTGCGTTTCCGCTCGATGGTCCCCTCCGCGGGAGGCATGCGCACGAGCCTGGAGGGGTTCTGGCTCCGCCTGGGTGACGGCCTGGGCGAGGTGACGCTGCTCCCCGGCTTCGGAACCGAGCCTCCGGAGAAGGCAAGGACGGCGCTCTCCGACGCGGCCTCTGCCCTCCGGGGGCTGGCCGCTCCCGGCACCCCGGAGGAGGTCGCAGAGCGGATCCGGAGGATCCCCATCCTCCACGAGGCGCCTGCCACCCGCGCCGGGGTGGAGCTTGCGATGCTGGACTGGGGAGCCCGGGAGCACGGCGTCCCGCTCTCCACCTGGCTCGGGTCCGAGCCGCGCTCGGTGCGGGTCAACGCCCTCCTCATCGACGACGAGGTGGACGCCCTGGTCTCCGAGGCGAGGGCGCGGGCGCACGAGAACTTCGACACCCTGAAGATCAAGGTGGGGGCTGACCCCGCCGGGCAGGACGCGGTGCGACTCAACGCGGTCCGCGCGGCGGTCGGCCCCAACGTGCGCATCCGCGTGGACGGGAATGGTGCCTGGTCCGCGGCGGAGGCCCAGACCCGGCTGGAGGCGTTCGCCCCGGCCCGGCTGGAGTACGTGGAGCAGCCCGTCCCCGCGAACGACTTCGAGGGCCTGCGGAAGCTCCGCTCGCTGGCGCGGATCGCGGCCGACGAGTCCGTCGGCGTTCCTGGCGCGCGCGAGGGCCTCTTCGGCGGCAAGCGGCCGGCGGTCGACGTGCTGGTCTTCAAGCTTCCGGTGGTGGGCGGCGTGCTCAGGGCCCGCCGGTACGCCGCCCTGGCCTGGGAGCAGGGCGTGGAGGTGGTGGTGACCAGCGCCATGGACGGGGCGGTCTCCCGCGCGGGCGCGGCCCATCTCGCCTCCACGCTGCCCCTCGAGGGACCCGCGCACGGGCTCGCCACCGGCCACATCCTCGAGTCCGACGAGGGCGGCTACGCCATCTCCCACGGGCTCTGCCACCTGCCGGACCTGCCGGGACTGGGCATCGATCCCCGGGTGCTCGGGTGGTGACCTCCGGCTGCCCGGTGCAGGCGCAGGCCCGTCGCGACCCGGACGGGCAGGCCCTCGTCGCCGCCGAGCAGCGATGGACCTGGGCGGAGCTCGACGCGGACGTCGGCCGCGCGGCCGGAGCGCTCGTCGCCGCCGGGATGGGTCCCGGCGATCGGCTCGCGATCCTGGCCGCCAACCACCCGGCCACGGTGGTCCTCCTCTTCGCCGTCCGGCGCCTCGGCGCGACGCTGGTGCCCCTCAACGTCCGGCTCGCTCCCGAGGAGCTGCGGGCCCAGCGAGACCGGGTTCGCCCGCGGCTCGTGCTCGCCGACGCCGGACGGATGGACGTCCTCCCCGGCGCGGAGGCGCTGGAGCCCTGGGCGCGCCGCGGCGGCGAATCCGCGGTCGCCGGCGCCCCGGATCCCGAGGCGGACTGGGCCCTGCTCTTCACCTCGGGAACCACCGGAACGCCGCGGGTGGCGCGGCTCGCGGTCCGGGCCTTCGATGCGCTGGCGCGCGCCTCGGCGGAGAACCTCGGCCCCCGCCCGGGCGACCGGTGGCTCTGCAACCTCCCCCTGTTCCACGTGGGCGGGCTGGGCACGGCGGTCCGGTGCGCGCACGACGGGGCCACGCTCGTCCTCCACCCCCGCTTCGACGCTGAGGCGGTGGTGCGCGCGGTCCGCGACGAGGGCATCACGCACCTGAGCCTGGTCGCGCGCACGCTCGAGCAGTGCCTGGACGTCGGTCTCGTGCCGGGGCAACTCCGGGGCGTGCTGGTGGGCGGCGGTCCGGTCCCGCCGGCGCTGATCCAGCGGGCGCGAGCCGCGGGCATCCCGGTGCTCCTTACCTACGGGCTCACCGAGGCCTGCTCCCAGGTCACCACCGAGCGGCCCGGCGAGGCCGACGGGCAAACCGCCGGCGCGCCGCTGCCGGGCCTCGAGGTCCGCATCGTCGACGCCGCCGGCCGGCCGGTCCCGCCGGGCGACGAGGGCACCGTCGCCGTCCGCGGGCCCACGCTGATGCGCGGCTACCTCGACGACGAGGCCGCGACCGCCGCGGCGCTCCGGGGCGGCTGGCTGCAGACCGGGGACCTCGGCCGGCTGGATGCGCGCGGCCGGCTCACCGTCCTGGCCCGTCGGACGGACCTCATCCTCTCCGGAGGGGAGAACGTCTACCCGGCGGAGGTGGAGGCGGTGCTCGCCGCTCACCCCGCGGTGGCCGAGGTGGCGGTGGTGGGGCGCCCCGATCCACGCTGGGGCCAGGTGCCGGTGGCCGTCGTCGTTCCCCGGCAGACCGCCTCGCCGGAGGAGCTCCCCGGTCTCCGTGCATGGGCGCGGGCACGGCTCGCCGCGTTCAAGGTCCCGGCCGAGGTGCTCGGGGCGACGGAGCTCCCCCGGACCGCGGCGGGGAAGGTGGACCGGGCGGCGGTGCAGGCCGCGGTGACCGGCCCAAGTGGGCCTGCTTCCTTCCAGAAGACGACGGGTCCCGAAAGCACGGCGGGGCGGACGGAGTTCAAGTAGTCTTGAACAGGGTGAACCAGATGGAGACCACGCCCGAGGCGGGACGATTCCTGGAGGCGGCCGAGGCCCGCCTCGTGTCGGTGCTCTCGCATGGCTCGGGCGAGGTGGCCCAGTCGGACACGTTGCTCAACGCGGGCCGGCATCTGTGCATCGGCAGCGGGGGCAAGCGGGTCCGGCCGACCATGGTGCACCTCTTCGGCCTGGCCGCCGGCGCGCCCGAGACGGGCCTGCTCAACGTGGCCGTCGCAGCGGAGCTGGTGCACTCGGCGAGCCTGCTCCACGACGACGTGGTTGACGCCGGGATGTACCGGCGCGGCCGTCCGACCGTGAACGCGCTCTGGGGCAACGTGGTGGCGGTGATGGGCGGAGACCTCCTGCTGACCCTGGCGCTCGACGAGCTGGCCGCGCTGGACCGGGAGATCACCTTCGCCGCGGTGCGCACCGTCGCCGAGATGACCCGGGCGACCATCGGCGAGGTGGAGGCCCGCGGCGACCTCTCGCTCCCGGTGGAGCGCTTCCGGAGCATCATGGAGGGCAAGACCGGAGCGCTGTTCGGCTTCTGCGGCGCGTCCGCCGGACGGCTCGCAGGCCGGGACGAGGTCGCGCGGCGCTTCGAGACCTTCGGCCGCCACCTCGGCGTGGCCTTCCAGATCGCCGACGACCTCAAGGACCTCAACGGCGGGGATCCGGGCAAGCCGGTGTTCGCCGACTTCAAGTCCCGCACGCCGTCGCTGCCCATCCTGCTGGCCGCCCAGATGGACGAGCCGCTCCGGCGGCGGATCAAGGACCTCTGGGCCTTCGGCTCGATGGCCGACGAGCGGGTGCGCGAGCTGGGCACCGCGGTGCTCGCCACCGATGCGCCGCGAGCTGCGCTGACCCTCATGGACCGGGAGATCGAGGCCGCGCTCGACGCCCTCGGCCCGCTCCGCGACTCGCCCGGCGCGAACGAGCTCACCGACTGGGCGCGGCGCCTGGGCGCGGCCTTCCGCTAGGGGCACCACCATGCCGGCCAAGGGTTACAGCTGGTCCGATGCCCCCCGCCTGGTGGCGGCGGATGCTTCGCCGGGGCTCCCTCGCTGGGAGGCGCTGGCCATCGACGCGGTGGGCAACGTCATCGAGTTCTGGGGCTTCAAGCACAACCAGGGTCGCATCTGGGCGGTGCTGTACCTGCGTGGCATGTCGATGACCGCCACCCAGATCGAGGAGGAGCTGGGGCTCAGCAAGGGTGCGGTCTCGATGCTGGTCCGGGACCTCGAGCGCTGGGGGGTGGTGGTGCGCATCCGCCAGCCCGGCACCGGGGCCTGGCATTTCCGCGCCGAGACGGACCTGGTGCAGATGGTCCGGCGGGTCGTCCAGGAGCGCGAGACCGCGTTCATCACCCGCATCCGTGCCAACCTGGAAGAGGCCCGGCGGCTGGCGGCGGCCAGCGGAGTGGGGCGGGAGCGGATGGCCCGACTGGAGAAGATGGCGGCCCTCGCGGCCGGTGCGGAGCGGGCGCTGCGGATCTTCCTCCGGACGGCGCGGGTGGACCTCTCCTCGCTCTTGCTCGCCCTCGGAGACGGCAAGCTCAGGCCGCGCGGCTGAACCGCTGCTCCGCGTCAAGAAGTTTCGAGGTCGAGCGAGAGGTCTAGGCGGACCACCCGTTCGCGCAGTAGGACATCGAGCCCGGGAGCACGTTCATGACCCAGGGCCTCGCCCTCCTCGCTTTCCTGGTCGTCTCCTTCCTCGCCGTGGGGAGTCTCCTGGTGGGCGCGAAGCTCCTGCGGGTGCGCGCCCGGGTGAACAGCCCCCTGAAGCGCGAGACCTACGAGTGCGGTGAGACGCCCCAGGGGATGGCGTGGGTGCGCTTCCACGCCAGGTACTACGTGGTGGCGCTGTTCTTCGTCCTCTTCGACATCGAGGCCGCGCTGATCCTCCCCTGGGGAACCATCGTGCGGCAGGTCGGCGCGACCGGGCTGATCGCCGTGGGGACCTTCGTCGGAGTACTGATGCTCGGCTGGGCCTGGGCAGTCCGGAAAGGAGCGCTGGAGTGGGTGTGAGGACGGTCGACGACGGGACGGGCTTCGAGCATCCGCTCTACCGCACGCTTCTCAGCGTGCCCGGGCTCACGGTGGCAACCACCGCGCTCGACCAGGTCCTCACCTGGGGGATGAGCAACGCGCTGTGGGTCTTCCCCATGGCCACCAGCTGCTGCGGCATCGAGTTCATGGCCACCGCGGCGAGCCGGGTGGACATCGACCGGATGGGCACCATCGTCCGGGCCACTCCTCGCCAGGCGGACGTGATGGTGATCGCGGGAACCATCACCGTGAAGATGGCGCCCCGGGTGAAGAAGCTCTGGGACCAGATGCCGGAGCCGAAGTGGGCCATCGCCATGGGCTCGTGCGCGATCTCCGGCGACTTCTACCGGAACCTGTACAGCGTGGTGCCGGGCGTGGACACCTTCCTCCCGGTGGACGTGTACGTGCCCGGCTGTCCTCCGAACCCCGAGGCCCTGATGCACGGGTTCCTCCGGCTCCAGGAGAAGATCCGCCGGCAGCGCAAGGGTGAGAACGTCACCCCCGAGCCGAACCCCGAGCTGCTGAAGATCACGAAGCCGTCGCTCCCGCGCCTCGTCGATCGCGAGCGCACGCCGGAGCTGGACCGCGCCCAGGTCGAGTCGGCGACCATCGCCACCGAGGTGGAGGCGACGCCGCCCCTGCGCGCCTCGCTGGAGATCGAGACCCCGCAGACGGTGAGCGAGCGGCCGGAGCCCTCCGGCCCGGATCTGCAGGCCGTCCTGGCCGAGCTGGGCATCCCCCTGACGGGAGAGACCGGACCCGTGCTCGTCCCGGTGGGCCGCCATCTCGAGGTCGCGGCGCGGCTCAAGGCACGCGGCTACCGCCAGTTCGTGTCGGTCGTCGCCACCCACTGGGTGCCGGCGACCGGGCGAAAGGGGAAGGCCCCGGACGAGCCCGAGCACTACGAGGTGACGACGCTGCTCCGGACGGTGGGCCCGGGCTCGCGCCTCGCCACCTGGACGGTCCGCCTTCTTCCCGGTGAGGCGATCCCCTCGCTGTTCACGCTCTTCGCCGGCGCGGACTGGCAAGAGCGCGAGCAGTACGACCTGGTGGGTGTGGTGTTCGCCAACCACCCCGATCTCCGCCGGCTGATGATGCCGGAGAACTACGACCGCTTTCCCCTCCGGCGGGATCTGCCCGCCAACTTGCCGTACGCGCCCTGGCGATGACCGCACTCCAGACGGTCCAGATCACCCGGCGCGTCGATCCGCACCTCTCGATCGACCGGTACGACCCCGAGGGGGAGCTGATGCTCCTCCACTTCGGGCCGCAGCATCCGTCCACCCACGGCGTCTTCCGGATGGACCTCTACCTGGACGGGGAGAAGGTGGTGAAGGTCGTCCCGCACGTGGGCTACCTGCACCGTGCGGTGGAGAAGCTCTGCGAGACGCTGGCCTACGTGATGATCACGCCCATCGTCGACAAGAACGACTACGTCTCGCCGATGACCAACGAGCAGGCGCTGAACATGGCCTTCGAGGCGGCGCTGAAGCTCGAGGTGCCACGCAGGGCCCGGTGGATGCGGACGCTCTTCGCGGAGCTGCAGCGGATCGCCTCGCACCTGCTCTGGCTCGGCACCTTCGCCCTGGACCTGGGCGGCGCCCTCGGCGGCGGCGCGACGGTCTTCCTCCACTGCTTCCGCGAGCGGGAGCTGGTGCTCGACCTCTTCGAGGAGGTCACCGGAGCGCGGTTCCACTACAACACCCACACGCTGGGGGGGAACCGGCACGACCTTCCCGCGGGCTGGAGCGCCAAGGTGAAGGCGGCGCTCGACATCATCGGCGCCCGGCTCGACGAGTACGAGTCGATGACGCTGGGGAACCGGATCTTCCTCGACCGCACGACCGGGGTGGGCAGGCTCGATGCGGAGCTCGCGATGGAGCTGGGAATCACCGGGCCCATCCTGCGGGCATGCGGCGTGGACCACGACCTCCGTCGCGATGCTCCGTTCCACGCCTACGACGAAGTGAAGGTGAACGTGGTCACCGCCCAGGGCGGGGACTGCCTGGCGCGCGCCCGGGTGCGGCTGGGAGAGATGCGGGAGAGCGTCCGGCTGGTCCGGGAGATGGTGGACGCCGTTCCCGAGGGCGGCATCAACGCCGGGAGGCCGGTGAAGCTCCCGGTGCAGACCAAGATCCCCCACGGGCAGGTGTACGTGGCGATCGAGACGCCGCGCGGTGAGCTCGGCACCTATCTCATCTCGGACGGCACCCAGTTCCCCTACCGGCTGAAGATCCGGCCCCCGAGCCTCCACGCGCTCTCGGCCCTCCCCTACATCGTCCCGGGCGCGACGGTGAGCGACGCGGTCGCCATCCTGGGCTCGATGGACCCCATCATGGGCGAGGTGGACCGGTGAACGAGGGGCTGGTCCACGGGGTGGTGTACTCGGTGGTCATCGTCACCGTGGTGCTGACCGCCACGGCGATGGCGCTGTGGTTCGAGCGCAAGTTCGCCGCCCGGCTCCAGACCCGGCTCGGACCGACGATGGTCGGCCCGTCGGGGCTGCTGCAGCCGGTCGCGGACCTCCTCAAGCTGCTCCAGAAGGAGGACATCGTCCCGGCGAACGCGGACCCGGCGATCTTCAACCTGGTCCCGCTCCTCGCCGCCCTGGCGGCACTGGGTGCGGCGGCGGTGGTGCCTTTCTCGCCCTCGGTGGTCGCCGCCGACCTCGACGTCGGCGTGCTCTACGTGCTCGCCGTCGGCGCCATCACGGTGCTTCCGGTCTTCGGCGCAGGGTGGGCGAGCAACAACAAGCTCGCGCTCCTCGGCGGCATGCGAGCAGTGGCCCAGTCCATTTCCTACGAGGTGCCGCTTCTCCTGTCGGCGATGGTCCCGGTCATCCTCTCCGGCTCGCTCCGGCTGGGAACGATCGTCCAGGCGCAGGCGGACCATCACTGGTTCGTCGTCTGGCCCTTCTTCATCGGCATCCCGGCGTTCGTGGTGTTCGTCCTGGCGATGCTCGCCGAGTCCAACCGGATTCCCTTCGACATCCCCGAGGCGGAGAGCGAGCTGGTCGCCGGGGTCACCACCGAATACACCGGGATCAAGTTCGCGCTCTTCTACATGGCCGAGTACATCCACACCCTGGTGGCCTCGGCGGTGGGCGCGGCGCTGTTCCTGGGGGGATGGGACGGGCCGTTCCGTCCGGGCCTGCACTGGATGGTGCTGAAGACGCTGCTGCTGTTCGTGGCCGTCTACTGGATCCGCTGGTCGCTGCTCCGCTTCCGGGCGGATCAGCTGATGGGGCTCTGCTGGAAGTACCTCGTGCCCATGAGCGTGGTCCTGGTCGGCGCCGCGGCGGCGTGGGCGGTGCTCGCATGAGCAGCTACTTCGCGAGCGCGGCGCGTGCGCTGGCCACGAGCCTGGGAAACCTCTTCCGCAGGCCGGTGACGGTGGAGTTCCCGAAGGTCATCCGCCCGCGGGCCGAGCGCTACCGGGCGAGCTTCGCGCTGCTCCACGAGGAGGATGGGGACGAGGCCTGCATCGGGTGCCTGCAGTGCGAGCGCATCTGTCCCTCCCAGGTGATCGCGATCAAGGCGGGTGGCAAGCGCGAGTCGCCGATCAGCGGAAAGAAGCGCGGCTACGCCGACGACTTCGTGCTCGACCTCAACGCCTGCATCTATTGCGAGCTCTGCGTCCAGGTCTGCCCGACCGACGCGATCGTGATGACCCGCGAGCCGGAGGTCCCGGCGTACGGCCGTGAGGACCTGGTGCTGACCATGGCGAAGCTCTACGCCAACGAGAAGTCGAAGCCTCGGGCGTGGGGTGACGCGACGCGGCTCAACGGGATGCAGGTTCCGCCGAAGCCGCCCGCGGCGGCGAAGCCCGAGGGAGCCGCCGCGACGAGCGCCGCCGCCCCTGCCGCATCCGGGGCGGGGGCCGCCGCGACGAGCGCCGCCGCCCCTGCCGCGCCGGGTGCGGGTGCCGCCGCGACGAGCGCTGCCGCCCCAGCCGCATCCGTGGCGGGTGCTGCCGCGCCGACATCGGCCGCCGCACGTGCCGCATCCGGAGCGGGTGCCGCCGCGACGGGCGCCGCTGCGCCTGCCGCGCCCCCGGCATCGAGCGCGGGTGGAGCGCCTCGGGCCGGCGCGTCGACCTCACCGGCCGATGAGGTGTCGCAAGGCGCTGGATTGACGCAGGCCGGGACCGAGGCACCCCCGTCGCCGGCCAGCCCGGGCGCAGACGCCGCCTCGAGCAAACCACCGGAGGACGTTTCGTGAGCGAGGAGCTGGGCTTCGGTCTGCTCGCCCTCGCCCTGGTCGGCGTGCCGGCGGTCCGGGTCGTCACCTGCCGGGACCTGGTCCGGGCCATCCTCTGGCTCGCGGCCACCTTGCTCGGGACCGCCGTCCTCTACGCGCTCCTGCACGCGCCCTTCCTCGCGGGCGTGCAGGTGCTCACCTACGTGGGCGGAGTCGTGACCCTCATGGTCTTCGGGGTGATGGTGACCCGGAAGCACGAGGCGACCGCCTTCACCATCGACGGTGCCGCTCGCCTCCGCGGGGCCCTGGCCGCACTCGCGTTCTTCGTCGTCGTCGCCGTCGCCATCCTCCGGACGGATCTCTCCTCGCTGACCCCGGTCGAGCCTCCCTCGACCCAGGAGCTCGCGTTCTCGCTCCTCGACCGCTACCTGCTCGCCTTCGAGGTCGCCTCGGTGCTGCTGCTGGCCGCGATCGTGAGCGCGGTGGTGCTCGCGCGCCGCCGCGATCCCGCTCCTGCGGCCGCCCAGGAGGCAGCGACGCTCCGAGAAGGGAGCACCCCGTGACGCTCCGGGCGCTCCTGCTGGTCGCCACCGCGCTCTTCAGCCTCGGCATCTACGGGCTCCTCACCCGCCGGCAGGCCGTGGCGCTCCTCCTCTCCATCGAGGTGATGGTCAACGCCGCGAATCTCGTGTTCGTCGCCTTCGCCCGATACGGCAGCGCTCCGGGGCACCCGCTGGTGCTCTTCGCTCTGGCGATCACCGTGGCCGAGGTCGCCGTGGGCCTCGCACTGGTCCTCCTCCTCTATCGCCGGCACGGGGACACCCTGCTCGAGCTCGCGAGCGAGGCGAAGGGATGAGCCCCTCGGTGACGCTCGCGCTGGTGACGCTGGTCGCCCCGCTCGCGGCGGCGCTCCTCTGCGTCCTGCTCCCACCCCTTCGGCATCGCGGCACCCCGGCGGCGGCAATCACCGTCCTCGGCAGCCTGCTGGCCACCAGTGCCGCCGGATTGCTGGCGATGGAGGACGTGGCCGGACGTGCCATCCGCGCGACCGTGCCCTGGATGGTGGTCCAGGGCCGGGGGCTGGGGCAGGTCGGGGTGCGGCTCGACGCCGTGTCGATCCCGATGCTCGCCGTGGTCTGCCTGGTGGCGCTGGCCGTGCAGGTCTACTCGCTGGCGTACATGCACGGGGAGAGCCGGCGCTCCTACGGCCGGTACTTCGCGTACCACGCGCTCTTCCTCTTCAGCATGAACACCCTGGTGCTGGCGCCGGACCTGCTCCAGGCGTTCGCCGGGTGGGAGCTGGTCGGTCTGGTCAGCTACCTCCTCATCGGCTTCCACTTCGATCGTCCGAGCGCTGCCCGCGCGGCGGTGAAGGCGTTCTGGATGACCAAGCTCGCGGACATGGGGTTCCTGTTCGCGCTGCTGGTCCTCTACGGGCGGACCGGCGCGTTCTCCTGGGACGTGGCGCTTCGCCCCGAGGTGGCCGAGGCGGCCGCCGGGCTGATCTTCCTGGCGGTGATGGGGAAGTCCGCCCAGTTCCCGCTCCACGTCTGGCTTCCCGACGCGATGGAAGGCCCGACGCCGGTCTCGGCGCTCCTCCACGCCGCGACCATGGTGGCGGCCGGCGTCTACCTGGTGGTGCGGGCGGATCCGCTCTTCGCCCAGGCGCACTGGGTGCAGGGCGGGATGCTCTGGGTGGGCACCATCACCGCGGTCTTCGCCGCGCTCCTCGGCCTGGTGCAGACCGACATCAAGCGCGTGCTGGCCTATTCCACCTGCTCGCAGCTGGGCTTCATGGTCGCGGCGCTGGGCGCCGGGTCGGCCTTCGCCGGGTACTTCCACCTCGGGACTCACGCCTTCTTCAAGGCGCTGCTCTTCCTCGGTGCGGGCAGCGTCATCCACGCCGTTCACTCCAACGAGCTGAAGGACATGGGTGGGCTCGGCCGGCGGATGCCGCTCACCGCGGTGACCTTCGCGCTCGGGGCGCTGTCCCTCGCGGGCATCCCGCCGCTGGCGGGCTTCGCGTCGAAGGACTCCATCCTCACTGCGCTGGAGGGCAGGGCAGGGTGGATTCCCTGGGCCCTGCTCCTGTCCACCGCCTTCCTGACCGCCTTCTACATGGGGCGGGTGCTGGTGCTGACCTTCCTCGGCAAGCCGTCTCCGGCCGCCGCGCACGCGCACGAGTCGCCGCCGGTGATGACCGTGCCGCTCATCGCCCTCGCCATTCCCACGGTGCTGGGCGGACTGCTCGGCCCGTGGCTGGCGCGAGGGCTCGGCGGGGAGATGCACCTGCATCTCGGCTTGACGCCGGTGCTGGCCAGCCTCGCCGGGCTGGGGGGGCTGGCGCTCTCCCTCGCCACCTACCTGCGGGGTCGCGAGGCGCCTCTCGCGGCCACCCTCACGGCCCTGGACCGGGCCTCGGCGGTGGATCGGGTCTGGGCGTTCGGGTACCGGAGCGTGCTCCTGCCGCTGAGCGCCGTGCTCCGCTGGATCGACCGGTACCTGGTGGACGGGCTGATGAACGGGCTCGGCTGGGGCACGCTCGAGACCGGGCAGGCGCTCCGTCCCGTCCAGACCGGTCGCACGCGCGACTACGCCCTGGCGGTGGTGGTGGGCGCCGTGCTGCTCCTGGTGCTGGGGGCGTGGCGATGAGCCGGCACCTCCTCGGGTGGATGGTCGCCTCGCCGGCTCTGGCCGCCGTGGTGCTTCTCGCCGTCCCCGCGCGGATGCGGCAGCTGGTCCGCTGGGTGGCTCTGGCCGGAGCGGGCGGCGGGCTGGTGGCGGCGGTGCTCGCGGCGCTGGCCTGGGACCGCGGGCTGGGCGGCTTCCAGCTCGCCGAGCGTTACCCGCTGGTGCCCTCGATGGGCATCTCCTTCTCGCTGGCCGCCGATGGCTGGAGCATCGCCCTGGTGCTCCTGACGGGCATCATCATCGTCACCGGGGTGCTGGCGAGCTGGACGGTCGAGCGGCGGGACAAGGAGTTCTTCGTCCTCCTGCTCACGCTGGTGACCGGGGTCTTCGGCGTCTTCGTCAGCCAGGACCTGTTCGTCTTCTTCCTCTTCTACGAGATCGCCGTCCTGCCGATGTACCTGCTCATCGGCATCTGGGGGAGCAGCCACGACGTTCGCCCCGCGGGCCCGTTCCGCGTCGCCTGGCGGCGCTTCAAGGTGGGCAGTCGCGAATACGCGGCGATGAAGCTCACGCTGATGCTTCTCGTCGGATCCGCGGCGATCCTCGTGGCCATCTTCGGGCTCTGGTCGCGCGCCGGTGCGCGCACCTTCGACCTGGGCCAGCTGGCCCTCGTGCCGTTCCCCCGCTCGACCCAGATGTGGGTCTTCCCCCTGCTCTGGCTCGGGTTCGGCACGCTCGCCGGCGTCTTTCCCTTCCACACCTGGAGCCCGGACGGCCACGCCTCGGCGCCCACTGCGGTCAGCATGCTGCACGCCGGGGTGCTCATGAAGCTCGGAGCCTTCGGCGTGATGCGGGTGGGGATGGTCCTCTGTCCGGAGGCGGCCGTCACCTGGGCCCCGGTCGTCGGCGCGGTGGCGGTGGTGAACGTGCTCTACGGAGCGCTCTGCGCCGCGGCCCAGGACGACCTCAAGTACATCGTCGCCTACTCCAGCGTGAGTCACATGGGCGTGGTGATGCTCGGGGCAGCCACCCTCACCCCGGTGGGCTGGAACGGGGCGGTGTTCCAGATGTTCGCCCACGGCATCATGACGGGGCTCTTCTTCGCCCTGGTGGGGCTGGTCTACGAGCGCGCCCACACCCGTGACCTCGCGAGGATGGGCGGGTTCGCGCACGCGATGCCGGCCATCGCCGCCTTCTTCACGCTCGGGGCGCTCTCCTCCCTCGGTCTTCCTGGCACCGCCGGCTTCGTCGCCGAGTTCCTGGTGTTCCTCGGCGCGGCCACCGGTCGGAGCGCCTGGTGGACCGTGCCTGCCGTGCTCGGCGCGTTCGTGACCGCGGTCTACGTGCTGCGAGCCGCGAAGATCATCTTCTGGGGTCCGCCACCGGCGGGGCACTTCTCGCATCTCTCGGACCCGCGGCGCACCGAGTGGGCCGCGCCGGTGGTCCTCTGCGCGTGCCTGGTGATCTTCGGCTTCTGGCCCCGGCTCATCCTCGACGTCATCGACGCCACCACGTCCGGGTACCTGAACCGGGTGGCGCTGGTGGCGGAGGCGATCCGGCGATGACTCCCTGGCTCCAGCTGCTCGGACCGGCGATGGCGGTTGCAGCCGTCGGGGCGCTCGTGCTCGGCGGGGATGCGCTCTGGCCGGGCCGGGGCCGGTTGTGGGGGTGGATCTCGGTCGTGCTGCTGCTCGCGCTGCTGTTCGTGCCTCCGGGAGCGAGCTCGGTGGGCGTCGCGCCTCACCGGGCGTACGTCGCTGGCACCTGGTCGCTCTTCCTGCAGCGCGTGCTGGTGATCAGCGTGATCCTCGCCATCCTCGGCTCGATGGACTGGCTCGAGTCCCGGGCGGAGGGGCGGCAGGCCGAGTACCTCGCGCTGCTCCTCTTCAGCACCTCGGGGATGATGATGATCCCCGGTGCCCGCGACTGGGCGCTGCTGGTGGTGTCCTTCGAGCTGATGGGCATCCCGCTCTACGCCCTCGCGGCGTGGGCGAAGAACGACGGCCCACCGGAGCGCCCCCGGCTCGCTGCCGAGGCGGGCCTGAAGCTCTTCGTCACCGGGACGGCGAGCTCGGCGCTGACCTTCTTCGGGCTGGCGCTGGTGGTGGGGCTGACCGGAACCAGCCGCATCGACGCCATCGTCGACCCCGGGCGCGTCCCGCTGGCGGCGGTGGGGATGCTGCTCATCGTCGCCGGCTTCGGATTCAAGATCGGCGCGGTGCCGTTCCACTTCTGGGTCCCGGACACGTACCAGGGCGCGCCCACCCCGTTCGTGGCCTTCCTCTCGGTGGCGCCCAAGCTGGGCGGGCTCGCCGCGCTCGCGGTCATCCTCCTGCACGGGTGGAACGGCGAGGCAGCGTTCTGGAAGCCGGCCGTGGTCGCGCTCTCGGCGGCGAGCATGCTGGTGGGGAACTTCTTCGCCCTGAACCAGACCGACGTGCGCCGGCTGCTGGGGTTCTCGGGCATCGCCCAGATGGGCTACGTGCTGATCGGGCTCGCCGCGGACACCCGGGCGGGGCTGGCCATGGCGCTGTTCTTCATGGCCACCTACGTCTTCACCAACCTGGGTGCGTTCCTGGTGCTGCACGCCGGCGCCGAGGGCTCCGGGGGGCACACCATTCCCCGACTCGCCGGCCTGTCGCGGCGGGCTCCGGTGCTCGGGGCAGCCCTGCTGGTGTTCCTTCTCTCGCTGGCGGGCATCCCGTTCGTCGCCGGCTTCTGGGCAAAGCTGTTCGTCCTGCTCGCCGGATACAGGGCGGGCCTGGGCTGGCTGGTGGTGCTCGGCGTCGCGCTCGCGGTCTACGGGCTCTTCTACTACCTGAGCGTGGCCCGCTCGACCTTCATGGCCGAGGGCGAGGGGTCCGCGCCGGTCCCGACGCGCCTGCCGCTGCGGCTGGCGATCGCAGCGTGCCTGGTGGCGGTGGTGGGGCTCGGGCTCTGGCCGCGGCCGCTGCTGGATGCAGCAGAGACCGCGGCCGCAGATCTCATGGGCGAGCCGGTGGCGCTCTCGGGACGGCGCTGAGCCCGGTCAGGGACCCGGCGCGGTGAGGCTCCCGACCTGGATCGCGGTCAGCTGCGAGAAGGTCGCGCTCGCCGTGCCCGGCACGTCCGCCTGACAGGACAGCCTCACGTGCTCGCCAGGGGGGACGAGCAGTGTGGCCGCGTGGAGGGTGAGCGTCGCCTTCCCCGACTGGTCCGCCAGGGTGGCCTCGGAGATGTCGAGCAGGCTCCCGTTTCTCGTCAGGATGCAGCGGGCGAGGCTCGGGACGGCGATGTTGGTGTTGAGGAGAACGACCTTCGCGGTGATCAGGTACTGGCCACCCGGGACGAAGATGCTCGCCACATCCGCGAAGACCGGGCCGACCGGGACGGGCGGGCTCCCCGAGGGCCCGAAGCTCACGGTGTAAGCAGCTCCCCCGCCAGACCCGGAAGGTCCTGGCGGGCCAGCAGGGCCCGCGGGGCCGGTGGGGCCAGCGGGCCCGGTAAGGCCAGCGGGGCCGATCGGGCCTGGGGCACCGTCGGCGCCAGCAGGACCGGTGGGGCCCGCGGGGCCAGTGAGGCCGATGGGGCCAGCGGGCCCGGCAGGACCGATGGGACCTGCGGGGCCAGTGAGGCCGATGGGGCCAGTGGGCCCAGTGGGCCCGGCAGGACCGGCGGGGCCCGCGGGGCCAGTGAGACCGATGGGACCAGTGGGCCCGGCTGGACCGGCGGGGCCAGTGAGACCGATGGGGCCAGCGGGCCCGGCAGGACCGGCGGGGCCGGTGGCGCCAGCCGGGCCGGCGGGACCCTGCGGCCCGGGAGGGCCCTGCGTCCCGCTGCCGGTTCCGATTGCCACCTCGAAGCCGCTCTTCACGCAGCCGCCATGTGACGCCGTGACGGTCAAGAGGTAGCTCGCGGGACGAAGGTTCTTCGGAAGCACCGCGACGATGTCCGTCGGAGACCAGGAAGCGAGGGCGAGTCGTTGATCGCCGAGGGTGACCGTTCCGCTCCTCGTCCCGAATCCCGCTCCATGGACGAAGAGACTGGGGCCCTCCGCGTCCGCGTGGAGGATCAGTGGCCTGTCATGATGGTCCGAGAACCATCTCGGATCGTTTTCACGGCATTGGTCGCGATCGTCCCTGCCATCTCGGTTCTCGTTCCCACCGCGCGCGGTTGGAACGAACGCCAGTGAAGCAGCGATCAGAGCAGTGACTCCCCAGTGTGATCTCATGCGCATTACCCGAGGCCAGCCAGTCGATCGGCCGGAACTCTGGGTCCCCGGCACGAGGAAACGTTGCCGGCTCAAGTCTCGCAATGAGGCACGAACCACCCTCGCGGTGTCCGCGCCGGCTCAGGGCGAGCGTGGAGCAGGTTTCCACAGCACTCGACGCCCCGCGCTCTCCCACCGCGACCGACGTGTTGAGCGCGCCCCTCGTGGCGTCGACTCCGCATGTGAACGTCAACCCCGGGCGGGTCGCGAAGCATCCACGACGAGCGAGACATGAGTCGTCGTTCGGTCCTGCCGCCTCCTCAGCGAGCGCGGGGGGGCAAGACCGCGTCGATGGCCTGGCTCACCTGATCGGGCGCATCCAGCATCGGCCAGTGGCTCACCCCGTGGAGGCGCACCACCGTCCGGCAGGGCGCCGCCCTCGAGTCGCGGGACACGGTGTGCTCGGTCACCACGCAGCGGATCGGTCCGGGGTACGCGGCGAGCGCCACTGCTGGGTCGAAGCTGGCCATCCCGGTGACCATCAGCCGGAGAACGTCCCTGGGCGTCGACCGCACACTGGTGAGGACCGCCTCCCGCGTCTCGGGCTTCGCGTCGACGAGGAGCTTTTCGGTCAGCACGTCGACCTTCGAGCGGAAGGCGGCGTCGTCGATCGTGGCGAGCTCGTTGCCGAGCGCGACCAGCTGCGGACGCAGGTCTCCCGGTGGATCGATGAGGACCAGCGCGGCGACGCGCTCGGGATGAAGAGCCGTGTAGCGGGAGACCACGTCGGCTCCGAACGAATGGCCAACCAGGACCGCCTGCTCGATGCGACCCAGGTCCAGGATGACGGAGAGATCGTTCACCAGGGTGTCGAGGTCGTACTTCTTGCGCGGCGCGAGCGAGCTCTCACCGCAGCCGCGCTGGTCGTAGGCGATGACCCGGGCGTGATCCTCCACGCGTGCCAGCTGTGGATCGAAGAAGTGGCGGTTCCCCCCGAAGCCGTGCACGAACACCACCGGTGCGCCGGGCGCGACGCCGCGGGTGATCCCGGCGAGCCATCCGTCGGCCACCGCGATTCGCCCTCCGGTCGGCTCATCGCTGTCCGGGACGTCGGGCGGAAGGTGCACGCACGCCCCTGCGAACACCAGACAGACGACCCCGAGGGGTGCCAGGCCTGGCCGGGGTGCTGGTGACCGATGAGAGATCATGCAGGCGGACACCAGCCGAGCCCGTCGGATTCGGCAAGGCCCCGGCGCCGAGGTCCCGTGGTGGTCCGGTGGCCGGGGGCGCTCCGGTGACCACCCGAGACACGTGCGTGATCAACTGTCACCTCGCGAACAGCCTGGGCCCTTTGGGCCAATGACACCGCCGCGCCCGCTGCGGTTGCGTTGCCTCGATTGTGGCGGAGCGAGGAAGTTCCTCACGATTCTGCGGTGAGTCATCACCAGGAGGGCGTGTGCGATGAACGCCAAGACCGCGCGAATGCACGTCCTTCTCGCGTCGTTCGCCCTCGCTGCCGCTGCACGGCCGAGCCTCGCCACCGAGCCGCTGCCCTCGTGGAACGACGGCGAGGCCCGGCAGTCGATCCTCCGCTTCGTCGAGTCGGTCACCCGGGAGGGTGCTCCCACCTTCGTTCCGCCAGCGGAGCGGATCGCCGTCTTCGACAACGACGGGACGCTCTGGGCCGAGCAACCGCTCTATTTCCAGTTCGTCTACGCGCTGGACCAGGTGAAGGCCCTCGCGCCGAAGCACCCGGAGTGGAAGACCCAGCCCCCGTTCAGCGATCTCCTCAAGGGGAACACCAAGGCGGTCCTGGCCTCCGGAGAGACGGGGCTGGCGAAGATCCTGGCGGTGTCGCACGCGGGAATGACGACCGACGCGTTCGCAGCCTCGGTCGCCGAGTGGACCCGGACCGCCCGGCATCCACGCTTCCAGCGTCCGTACACCGAGCTGACCTACCTCCCGATGCGGGAGCTGCTGGACCACCTGCGGGCGAATGGCTTCAAGACCTTCATCGTGTCCGGAGGCGGGGTGGAGTTCATGCGCGTATTCGCCGAGCGCATCTACGGCATCCCGCCCGAGCAGGTCATCGGCTCGAACGGGGGGCTCGAGCTGAAGAAGGGTCCGGACGGCAAGCCGGTGCTGATGAAGCTCGCGAAGATCGACCTGGTCGACGACCACGCCGGGAAGCCGGTCGGCATCCAGCGCTTCATCGGGCGCCGTCCGATCTTCGCCTTCGGAAACTCGGACGGAGACAAGGAGATGCTGGAGTGGACGGCGGCCGGCGACGGGCCGCGCTTCATGGGCCTGGTGCACCACACCGACGCCGAGCGCGAGTACGCGTACGACCGGAAATCGCACGTGGGCCAGCTGGACAAGGCCTGGGACGAGGCGGTGGCGAGAAAGTGGACCGTCGTCGACATGAAGAAGGACTGGAAGCAAATCTTCGGGAGGCCGGAATGACGAAGTGGGGACGAGGGACTCGACGCGCGTTGCTGATGGCGATGCTCGGCATCGCGGGAAGTGCCGCGGCTCAAGCAAAGAAGCCCAACATCCTGGTGATCTTCGGCGATGACGTCGGGCTGAGCGACGTCAGCATCTATTCCCACGGGCTGATGGGAATCCAGACGCCGAACATCGACCGGATTGCTCGCGAGGGCATGATGTTCACCGACTACTACGCGGAGCAGAGCTGCACCGCAGGTCGGTCGAGCTTCATCACCGGTCAGACCGTGCTCCGGACGGGCCTCTCGAAGGTCGGTCTCCCGGGTGCAAAGATCGGGCTCCAGAAAGAAGACATCACGATCGCCGAAGCTCTGAAGCCACTCGGGTACGCCACCGGCCAGTTCGGCAAGAACCACCTGGGCGATCGGGACGAGTTCCTCCCCACGGCGCACGGGTTCGACGAGTTCTTCGGCAACCTCTACCACCTGAACGCCGAGGAGGAGCCGGAGAATCCGGACTACCCGAAGGACCCCGAGTTCCGGAAGAAGTACGGACCGCGTGGAGTCATCCACAGCTACGCCGACGGGAAGATCGAGGACACGGGCCCGCTCACCGTCAAGCGGATGGAGACCATCGACGACCAGACCGTCGCCGCCGCGATCGGCTTCATGGAGAAGCAGGTCAAGGCTGCAAAGCCGTTCTTCGTCTGGATGAACACCACGCACATGCACCTGTACACCCACGTGCGACCGGACATGCGCGGGAAGAGCGGCATCAGCGAGTACCTGGACACGATGATCCAGCACGATCAGGACGTCGGAAAGCTCCTCAAGGCGATCGACGACCTCAAGATCGGCAACGACACCATCGTCGTCTACACCACGGACAATGGCCCGCACATGAATTCGTGGCCGGACGGGGCGATGACTCCGTTCCGCAGCGAGAAGGACACCAACTGGGAGGGCGCGTTCCGTGTGCCGGCGATGGTCCGCTGGCCAGGACACATCAAGCCCGCTCAGATCTCCAACGAGATCTTTTCGGGACTGGACTGGTTCCCGACGCTTCTTGCCGCTGCGGGCGATCCGGGCGTGAAGGACCGCCTCCTCAATGGCTGGAAGGCGAAGTCCGGAGGACCCAGCTACAAGGTCCACCTCGACGGATACAACCAGTTACCGTATCTCGAGGGGAAACAGCCCAAATCGGCGCGAAACGAATTCTTCTACTTCAGCGACGACGGGGAGCTGGTCGCCATTCGCCAGGGCAACATGAAGTTCGTGTTCTGCGAGCAACGCGTCGAGGGCACGCTGCGGATCTGGGCTGAACCGTTCACCTGCCTCCGGGCTCCGAAGATGTTCAACCTCCGGATGGATCCCTACGAGCGCTCCGACATCACCTCGAACACCTACTACGAGTGGATGCTCCGGCACGCCTTCTACGTGGTCCCGGTCCAGGCGAAGGTGGCCGAGTTTCTCGGGAGCTTCAAGAAGTACCCACCCCGCCAGCGGCCCTCGAGCTTCAGCGTGGATCAGCTCATGGAGCGCTTCGAGAAGGCGACGTCGGGAAAGGGCGACTGAGTCGACTTCCGTCCGCGATGAGCGCCCACGAATCCATGGTCCGGCTTCAGAGTCGGATGGAGGCTTCCGTCATCGGCCAGCGCGAGGTCATCCGTCAGATGATCATCGGACTGCTGGCCAATGGCCACCTGCTGCTCGAGTCTCTCCCCGGCCTGGCGAAGACCCGGGCAGTGAAGGCGCTCGCCTCGAGCATCGACGCGACGATGCGACGGATCCAGTTCACCCCGGACCTCCTTCCGTCCGACATCACGGGAAGCGAGGTCCTCTTCCAGGACGGTGGCAAGAACGTCTTCCGCTTCCAGGAGGGGCCGCTCTTCGGGAACGTCATCCTCGGCGACGAGATCAACCGAGCACCGGCGAAGGTCCAGGCGGCACTCCTGGAGGCGATGGAGGAGCGTCAGGTCACGGTGGGCGGCACGACGCACCGGATGCCCGACCTGTTCATGGTCCTCGCCACCCAGAACCCGATCGAGCAGGAGGGGACCTATCCGCTTCCCGAGGCCCAGCTCGACCGATTTCTGATGAAGGTCCTCGTCGACTATCCCGACGCCGAGAGTGAGCGGGGCATCCTCGCACTGGTTCGGGGAGAGGACACCGAAGGCAGCCCCGGGAAGGGGGCCGAGGCGGCGAAGCTCCCGCAGGAGGCGGTGTTCGCTGCGCGGAAGGAGATCGGCGCGATCAAGGTCTCCCCGGCGATCGATGGGTACATCGTGGACCTGGTCAACGCCACGCGACATCCCGACAAGTACGGGGCACCGCTCTCGAAGTGGATCCAGATCGGATCGAGCCCACGCGGCGGCATCGGCCTGGACCGTGCGTCACGAGCGCATGCCTGGCTCGACGACCGTGGATTCGTCACCCCGGACGACGTGCGTGCCGTCGCCAGGCCCGTGCTCCGCCACCGGCTCATCCTCGCCTACGACGCCGCCGCCGACGGAGTGCGGGCAGATCAGGTGATCGACAAGCTCCTCGAGGTCGTGGCGGTGCCCGCCTAGGAGACGGGATGGAGGGTGGCCAGCGTCCGGAGACCGTGGGCACCGTCCGGGTGACGGTGGAGCACCTCGCGGCGCTCGAGTCCCGCGCCCGGGGTCTGAACCTGCTCCCCCGCCAGTCCCGGCGGAGCGTCCTCGCCGGGCGCCATGGGTCGCGCGTCCGGGGCCGGGGCCTCGACTTCGAGGAGATCCGGGGCTACCTCCCCGGCGACGACGTCCGCACCCTCGACTGGAAGGTCACGCTCCGGACCGGGAAGCCGCAGGTCCGGGCCTACACCGAGGAGCGGGATCGGCCCGCGCTCCTCGTCGTCGATCAGCGGGTCTCGATGTTCTTCGGGACCCGGCGGGCGATGAAGTCGGTCATCGCAGCGGAATGGGCCGCCCTCGCGAGCTGGATGGTCCTCCGGGCCGGTGATCGGGTCGGAGCCGTGGTCTTCAATGACCGGCGGATCGAGCGCATCCGACCTCATCGAAGCCGCGCGCGGGTCGGGGCAATCCTCGGAGCGATCGCGGCGATGAACGCCGAGCTGTCCGCGGACTCGCAGCCGGGCGGGGACGGACAGCTCGACCAGGCCCTCCAGGGAGCACTCCAGCTGGCAGCGCACGACCACCTGGTCTGCGTGGTGAGCGACTTCGCCGGAGCAGGGGAGCGGACCGAATCCCTCCTGAGGCAACTCTCACGGCACAACTCCGTGGTGGGGGTCCTGGTCTTCGACCCGGCGGCCCAGGAGCTCGCCCGCGGTGGGCGCATCGTGGTGAGCGGAGGCGATCTCGAGATCGAGGTCGACCTCGGGAAGGGAGCGGTCCGCAGCCCCCTCGAGGCAACCTTCCGCGGCCGCCTGGAGGGGGTGGGGGCGCTGCTGCGGAAGAGCGGCGTTCCCTGGATGGCGATGGATACCTCCGGTGACACGGTGGACCAGTTCCGCCACTTCCTCGGCCGCGCTGCCGGCCAGCGGAGGTGAGGATGGAGCCGGCCGTGAGCCCGGCCGCGGCCCGGGTCCTGGAAGGGCTCCGGGAGGTTCCCCTTCCTCCCCCCGTTCCGTACCGACCCGACTCGGCCGCGTGGGCGGTCCTGGCCGGGATCGTGCTCGCGGTTCTGGGTCTCGGACTCTGGCGCTGGGCAGTCCGACGCCGGCGGAACCGGTACCGGGTGCTGGCAGGCCGCGAGCTGCAGGACATCCGGACCGAGCTCGAGCAGCAGTCGACCCGCGTCCCGGCGCTCCAGCGCCTTCCCGCCCTGGTGAAGCGCGTCGTCCTTGCCTTCGCCCCACGGCAGCAGGTCGCCTCGCTGACCGGTCCGGAGTGGCTCGCCTTGCTGGATCGAACGTATCCCCCCGCAGGCTTCTCCGACGGCCCGGGCAGGTTGCTGCTCCGGCTGGCCTACGAGCCTCCGGAGCGTCTCGCGGCCACTCCGGACCAGGACCTCACGTCGCTCCTTGCACTCCTGCAGCGCTGGATTACCCACCACCATGCTCGCCTTTGAGCTCCCATGGGCATTCGCCGCGTTGCCCTTGCCGCTGCTCGTGTGGTGGTTGCTGCCGGCCTACCGCGAGCCGACCGCGGCGGTGCGCATGCCCTTCTTCGAGGAGGCCGCCCGAGCGGTGGGAATGGTTCCGATGCCGGGCGCCGTGGTTCGTCGGGCCACCTGGCCCCAGCGGTTGATCGCCCCCCTCTGCTGGGCGGCGGTCGTGACGGCGATGGCGCGCCCCCAGTGGGTGGAGCCGCCCATCGAACGGGTGGAGGCGGCCCGCGACCTCTTGCTGGCCGTGGACCTGTCGCAGTCGATGGAGGCACGCGACTTCACCGACGGGTCGGGGCGCCGGGTCGACCGTCTCACCGCCGTGAAGGAAGTGGTGGGCGACTTCATCGACCGGCGAAAGTCCGATCGGATCGGGCTCATCGTGTTCGGTCAGGCTGCATTCCCCGAGGCTCCGCCTACCCTCGATCACGAGAGCGTGCGTGCCCTGCTCGACGAGACACGGATCGGCATGGCCGGTCCCCAGACGTCGATCGGCGATGCAATCGGCGTGGCCATCAAGCTCACCGAGCACTCGAAGGCAAAGGAGAAGGTGCTGGTACTCCTGACCGACGGGAACGACACCGCGAGTCGTCTCCCGCCGGAGAAGGCGGCGGAGATCGCCAGAGAGCACGGACTGGTCATCCACACCATCGGGATCGGAAACCCGAACGCCTCGGGCGAGGAGAAGGTCGATCTTCCGGCCCTGGCGAGGCTGGCCACCGTCACCGGAGGCCAGTCGTTCCGGGGCGAGAACCGGGCCGGCCTCGAGCAGATCTACGCGACCATCGATCGGATCACTCCCGACACCGCCAAGCATCTCGCTTACCGGCCTCGCAGGGAGCTCTTCTGGATTCCGCTTGCCGCGGGAGGCTCGCTGGCCGTCGCCTATCACCTCGTCGCCGGGCTGGTCCTGGCGATCCGGCGTTCCCGCCACGCCCCGACAGTGGCAGAGGCCCGGTGATGGGTACCTTTCATTTCCTGCGACCCTGGTGGCTCCTGCTCGTTCCCGCAGGCCTCGCGCTCGTCTGGGTCTGGCGGCGCAGGGACGGGCACCAGGAGTGGAGGTCGCTCATCGCGCCGCACCTGCTGGAGGCGCTCCTCGTCGGGGAGAAGGGCGGGTTCCGGGTCAAGCCGGTGCACCTCGTGGGTGCGGCCCTCGCGCTCGGCGGCCTCTCGGCCGCTGGTCCGACCTGGAAGACCGAGCCTCCTCCGTTCGCGGAGGACCGGGCGCCGATGATCGTCGCCCTCGACCTCTCCTCGACCATGGACGCAACCGACGTCCCCCCGACGCGGCTCGAGCGGGTGAAGCAGAAGATCCGCGATCTCACCAGGAAGCGCCAGGGAGCGCGGACCGGCCTGGTCGTCTACGCCGGAACCGCGCACCTGGTTCTTCCGCCGGCAGAGGATCCAGCGCTCATGGAGCTGTTCCTCGAGGCGCTGGACACGAGCCTCATGCCCCGCCCGGGCAGGAACGCCGAGGCGGCTCTGGACCTGGCGGTTCAGCTGCTGAAGAAGGAGCCCGCCGCCGGCACGGTCCTCTTCTTCACCGACGGATTCGACACCGAGCAGAGCTCCAGCTTTCCGGCCAAGGGGAAGACCGAGACGACGCAGATCCTCATCCTGGGGGTGGGGACATCCGAGGGGGGCCCGCTCCGGACCCGCTCGGGAGGCGTCGCCACCGATCCATCCGGGGTGCCGGTCCTCGCTCGCTTCGACCGCCACGCGCTCGAGGAGGTTGCTCACCGGGCCTCCATCCCCCTCGCGAGCGTCACCCTGGACGACTCCGATCTCGACTGGGTCCAGCGGCGAGCCCAGCGCCATCTGGAGGAAGTGGAGGCGCGCAAGGCCGAGGTCCGCTGGGAGGAGACGGGATACTGGCTGACGTTCCCCATCGTGCTCCTGGTGGCCCTCTGGTTCCGTCGAGGCTGGGTCGTGCACTGGGCCTCGGTCGTCATCCTCGTCGTGGCCCTGGGGCTCGACCGGCCGGCGCTGGCCGCGGACAGCTCTCCTGAACGTTCCTCGACCGTCGTCCGCTGGATGGTGGGGGTCTTCCTGACGCCGGATCAGCAAGGGCGCTGGTACTTCGAGCGCGGCTATTACCGCGAGGCGGGGGCGCGGTTCCAGGACCCGATGTGGAAGGGACTGGCACTCCTGAGGGCTGGCGACCCCGGGGCGGCGCTCGGGGAGTTCGCTCGGCTCCGCTCGCCAGAGGCGTTCTTCTGGATGGGGAACTGCAACGCTCGCCTCGGTCGCTATCCGGCGGCCGTGGTGGCCTACGACAACGCGCTGGCGAAACGCCCCGTCTTCCCCGAGGCGTCGGCGAATCGGTCTCTGGTGTCCGGGCTCATTCCGAAACCGAAGGAATCGAGGGAGGACGCCCACGACCCCAATCTCAGACCCGACGAGATCAAGTTCGACGAACAAGGGAAGCAAGGGAAGTCGGGTCGGGTCGACGCCGCCAAGGTCAAGGCGCAGCAGGCGGAACTCTGGATGCGGAACCTCAGCATCTCGCCCGGGGCGTTCCTCCGGCAGAAGTTTGCCATCCAGGCCGAGCACCAGCCCCAGAAGGAGAAGGCTCGATGAGAGCGCTCGCGCTCGCGGGTCTGCTGCTGGCCGGACCAGCGATCGCTGCGGCACCGCCGCGCGCCAGGATTCGCGCCCACCTCGTGCCCCGTGGGCCGGTCGTCGAGGGGCAGCACGTGAAGCTCGTGGTGGACGTGCTGGTGACGACCTGGTTCCAGCACGAGGTGGCACTCCCGTCACTCGAGGTCCCCGGAGCGCTGGTGACGCTGCCCGCGGAACGCCCGGCGGACCTGACCGAGAACGTCCAGGGAGTCACCTGGTTCGGTCAGTCGCGTGCCTACATCATCACGCCGGAGCGCGGCGGTCGCATCGACGTTCCCCCGTTCGAGGTGACAGTCGTTCCCGGTGAGGCGAGCGGACCCATCAAGCTCCGCACACCGTCGCTGAGCTTCGAGGTCCGGGAGATTGCCCGCCCCCCGGGGGCGGAGGACGTCGTGGCCACCACCCGTCTCGTGGTGGAGCAGCGCTTCGATCGCCCCGTCGAGTCACTTCGGGTCGGAGACGCGTTCACGCGCACGGTCGAGGTGGAGGCACAGGGGGTCCAGGGGATGTTCTTGCCGGAGCTCGAGTTCCAGCCCGTCGAGGGGCTCGCTCTTTACCCTCGGACGCCGCGCGTCGAGGACGTGAGCCGCGAGCGCGAGGGCCTCGTCGGTGGGCGACGTGTCGAGGCAGTCACCTACGTGGTGAAGGCCGCGGGTGAGCACACCCTGCCCGCGATCTCGGTCTCCTGGTGGGATACCCGCGGCGGCCGGCTCCGGACCACGACGGCTGGCTCGGTGACCTTCACCGCGGCTCCCACGCCCGCGTACCGTCCGGAGATCAGCCTCGCTCAGGAGCAGCAGGCGGATCCCAGGGCCGCTCACCGAAGGATCGACTGGAAGCTGGTCGGTGTGGTTCTCGCGGGAGCGGGCCTGCTGGTCCTCCTGGGACGATGGGTGCTCCCGCCCCTCCGCCGTCGCTGGGTCGCGCTCCGGGAGCGGCACGCGGAGCGCGTCCGACGCCACGAGGCGTCCGAGCCCTGGGCCTTCGAGCAGCTCGTCGCCAGCGCTCGCTCGGGGACCCCCGCGGACCTCTACCGGGCGCTGCTCAGGTGGCTGGAACGATTCCGCCCCGGAGGACGGGTCCTCCAGCTCGCCGACCTGGCCCGGACGGGTGGTCCCGACCTGGCGCGGTCGATCTCGGAACTGCAACGCAGGCTCTTCTCATCGCAGGACGGCGAAGCGGACGGAGCCGCCGTGGGGCCAGCGCTCGTTCGTGGCGTGCGAAGCCTGCGTGACCGGCTGGGAGCGGACGGGTCGCCCGACGCGCTCGCGCCGCTCAACCCGATTTGACCAGGCGGAAGCCAAGGTGGTTCGTCCCGGTGTCGGGTGCGCCCTTGCCTCGGCCGCCGGGCATGTAGCGGGAGCAGTACTGATCCGTGCAGAGGAACGAACCGCCCTTCTGGACCCGCTTCTGGACCCCGGGCTCGGACGGGTCGAAGGCGTCCGACGGACCCGGCGGATTCCGAGCAGTCCCTCCGAGGGAGGCGAGCCGGGCGTAGTAGTCGGGGCGGTACCAGTCCGAGACCCACTCCCAGACGTTCCCGGCCATCCCGTACAGGCCGTAGCCGTTTGGCGGAAAGGCCTTGACCGGGTTGGTGGCGACGTAGCCGTCCTCGGCGGTGTTCTTCTCGGGGAAGTGGCCCTGGAAGGTGTTGGCCATGTACCTGCCCTTCGGACGGAACTCGTCGCCCCAGGTGTACTTCTTCCCCGCGAGGCCTCCCCGCGCGGCGAACTCCCACTCCGCCTCGGTGGGGAGCCGTTTCCCCGCCCACTTCGCGTAGGCCTGCGCATCCTCGAAGGCGATGTGGACGACCGGGTGATCCATGCGCTTGGCGATCGAGCTCCCTGGCCCCTCGGGGTGGCGCCAGCTCGCTCCCTTCACGTAGTTCCACCACTGGAAGTGGTCGTTGAGCGGGACCGCCTTGCTCGGAGGCGAGAACACGACCGAACCGGGAACGAGCATGTCCGGCAGCGCACCCGGGTAGTCCTCCGCCTTCGGGACGCGCTCGGCGACCGTGACGTACTTCGTCTCGTCGGCGAAGCGCTTGAACTCGGCGTTGGTGACCTCGGTCGCGTCGATCCAGAACCCTTCGACGCTGACGTGATGGATGGGACGGGCATCCTGGAACATCTCCTCGTCCGACCCCTGGTCGAACTCGCCGCCGGCGACCCAGACCATCCCCGGCGGGCTGACGACGGAGGAGGGGGGCTTCGCCGTCCCCGCGGTCAGGGTCCCGCCTACGGCCGCTGCTCCGCGACCGCGCGCCTCCGAGATGCCGGTGTCGCATGCCTCCGGAGGCTTCGCCGGGGCCACTGTCTGTCCAGTGGCACCGACGGGGGTCGTCGCCGCGGCCGCGGCGGAGCGCTCGGTGGCGCCTCCGCGCGAGCATGAAGCCGCGAGGCAGCACAGGAGCATCGCGGATTGGCGGAGCTTGGGACGCATGGCGCGGGCGAAACACCACTCCAACGTGGGCCGGGAGGCAAGCCGGTCAAACGGGCGGGGTGTGGCGGAAGGTTGCGCTAGGTTCTCTGGCGAATGGAGGCCTCGGCGGACACGAGCCGGCTCGACCGGTGGACGGTGGGGGCGGTGGCTGTCGTCGCGTACTGCATCGGCAACGTCGTGCACGAGGGCCTGGGGCACGGCGGGGCCTGTCTCCTGGTGGGCGGCAGGCCGGAAGAGCTGAACGCGATCTTCTTCGAGTGCTCGGTGGACGGCCTTCCCTCGGGCGCCCGGCGCTGGCTGGCAGCCGGCGGGAGCATCGCGAACCTCCTGGCGGCCTTGCCCGCCTGGGTCGCGCTGCAGCGGCTCCCTCGTGCCTGGGGCCGCGGTCGTGCATTCGCGTGGCTCCTGCTCGTCGTCAATCTCCTCATGCCCTTCGGCTACCTCCTCTTCTCGGGGCTCGGGAACATCGGCGACTGGGCCGTGGTGGTCCGGGGGCTCGAGCCGGCGCTGGCCTGGCGCGGTGCTCTCAGCATCGCTGGGGCGCTTCTCTACTTCTGGTTGGCGCCGCGCGTGCTGATGCCGCCCCTGGAGCCGTTCCTCGGCCGGGAGGCGGAGCAGCGGCGCGCGCGAGCGAGGGTCTTGAGCGTGCTGCCCTACCTGGTGGGGGGCTTCACCTTCGTGGCGGCAGGCCTCCTCAACCCGCACGGCCTCCCTCTGGTCCTCATCTCGGCCGTTGCGGCGTCCTTCGGGGGGACGTCGCTTCTGGTCTGGTACCCCGGGCTGTGGGCGCGACGTCCGGCGGCGGCTCCGGAGGAGGCTCCCCTCGGCGTTCTCCGGAGCGGGGGCTGGCTCGTCGCCGCGGCCCTCACCCTGATCGTCTTCGTGGGCGTGCTCGGCCCGGGCGTGCGATTCGGCGCGCCGTGACCGTCCAGACACGAACCTGACGGCAGGAGGCGACCGCATCCCGGGCGAGGCAGCGTCCGGTCCTCTCCACGGCGCGGCGGCAGCCGTGAGCGCGGGCGCGCGCGGGACGCAGGTGCGGCCGTCATCCGGGGCAGCGCCCCGACGGGCGCCGGTCGATGCGCTTCCTCGGGGGCACGGTCATAGGAAGCGGATGGACCGCATCCTCCTGACCGGCGCCAGCGGCGTGGTCGGTCGCCGCGTCTTGCCCTTGCTCGTGTCCTCCGGTCACCGCGTCACGGCCGTCGGGCGCACCGCCGAACAGCAGGAGCTGCTCCGGGCCGTCGGGGCGAATCCCGTCTCGATGGACCTGCTCGATCCGGCATCGGTCCGGGCCGCCGTGGATGGGCACGACGTGGTCATCAACCTGGCGACGCACATGCCGTCATCGATGCTGCGAATGCTCTTCCGTCGGTCCTGGCGGGAGAACGACCGGATCCGCCGCGAGGGCTCCGCCATCCTGGCCAGCGCCGCCGCGGCGACAGGCGCGCGCCGCTTCGTCCAGGAATCCTTCGCGCCGATCCACGAGGACGGCGGGGGCGACTGGATCGACGAGCGCTGGCCCGTCCGGACCGCCCTCTACAACCGCACGGTGCTCGATGCCGAGGCCTCCGCGGAGCGCTTCCGACGGGACGGAGCGACCGGCGTGGTGCTCCGCTTCGCCTGGTTCTACGGCCCGGACCCGATGCTCCGGCAGATCCTCGCCGGGGTCCGCCGTGGCTGGGCCCCGGTGCCCGGGACGCCAGAGGCTTACTGGCCCACCATCTCTCACGAGGACGCCGCCACGGCGGTGGTCGCCGCGCTCGAGGCTCCCGGGGGCATCTACGAGGTCTGCGACGACGAGCCGGTGACGCGCAAGGAGTTCGGTCAGGTCTGCGCGGAAGCCATCGGCGTCGGCGCTCCGAGGCCCGTTCCCCGCTGGCTCGGGCTCATCGGGGTGCTCGAGCTGATGTCCCGCTCGCTCCGGCTGAGCAACGCGAAGCTCCGGGCGGCGACCGGATGGGCTCCCCGATTGCGAAGCGTCCGTGAAGGAATCCCGGAGGCGGCGCGCCAGCTCGGCCTCGCCCCGGCCCCCGCTCCATCCCGGGCGCGGGTCGGGGTGCAGGGCGGGTAGGGGTCAGACGGGCTGCACCGTCAGCACGTTGGTGTTCCCCGGCTCGTTGAGCGGGATCCCGGCCACGATCGCCATGCGATCGCCTGGGCTACCGAGGCCGTGCCTGCGCACCTCGGTCCGCGCCCGCGACATGACCGCCTCGGTGGAGCGGACCCGGGGCACCCGGTGCGCCTCCACGCCCCAGAGCAGCGCGAGCTGATGCACCACCCCCTCGTCCGGGGTGAGCGCCAGGATGGGCATGGAAGGGCGGAAGGCGGCCACCAGGCGCGCGGTGTAGCCGCTCTCGGTGTAGGCGACGATGACCCTCGCCCCGCAGCTCCGCGCCGCTTCCACCGCCGCGGCGGCGATGCCCGGCGAGACCCTGCCGTCCAGCTCCGGGCGGACCCGCGCCACGACGGACCGCTCGGCCTCCTCGACGATTCGGGCCATGGTCGCCACCGCGGCCACCGGATCCTGACCGACCGCCGTCTCCGCGGAGAGCATCACCGCGTCCGCGCCGTCGAGCACCGCGTTGGCCACGTCCGAGACCTCGGCGCGGGTGGGCCGGGGCGACTGGATCATGCTCTCCAGCATCTCGGTGGCGACGATGCAGGGTCTCGCGAGGAGGTTCGCCTGGCGGACGAGCCGCTTCTGGATCCCCGGAACCCGCTCGAGGGGAAGCTCCACTCCTAGGTCGCCGCGGGCCACCATGATCCCATCCGCGGTCCGGACGATGGCGTCCAGGTTCTCGATCGCCTCCGGCTTCTCCATCTTGGCGATGAGGGGCGTTCCCGGGGAAAGGTGCCGCCGGGCCCGTTCCACGTCCTTCGCCGTGCGCACGAACGACATCGCCACCAGGTCCACCTCCAGCTCCCGGCCGAGTACC
>Ga0081540_1000577_pt1 | contig 35379 bp, 31 predicted proteins | sample TabmetS2T1R1_FD_71024 | JGI IMG/M metagenome (GOLD analysis project Ga0081540, IMG submission 71024) | Tabebuia heterophylla rhizosphere microbial communities from the University of Puerto Rico - S2T1R1 | ecosystem: Host-associated > Plants > Roots > Rhizosphere ...
GCGCCGTCTGTGTAGATCACGACCTCGGTCATGCGGGAAGGCTACGCCCTGCCGCCGCCCGCTTCCGCCACCCGCCCGCGGCGTCCCGCTGATTTGCTTTGGTCGCCAGGAGTTCATACAGTAAAGGACACCGACGCGGGGTGGAGCAGTTCGGTAGCTCGCTGGGCTCATAACCCAGAGGTCGCGGGTTCAAATCCCGCCCCCGCTACCAAGGCCAGAGGCCCTTTCTCGAACAGAGAAAGGGCCTTCTGTATGTGGGTTGCTGACGGATGTGTACACGCGGCGCTCACCCGGGTGGCCTGCCAGAGCCAGGAAGGCCTTGTAGCACATTGTAGCAATCGGTGCTACGGTATACCCATGAGCAGCCAGCCCGAGATCACACAGCGTGACCTGAGGATGCGGTCCAAGGAGATCATGGATGCTGTGGAGCGCGGGCAGGCCTTCACGGTGACCAGGGACGGCCACAGCATCGCTGAGCTGGTGCCGCTGCGGCAGCGTCGGCGTTTCGTGTCCCGGGCTGAGTTCGCCGCGATGTCGCGCAGTGCTCCGGTGATCGACGCCGACGCGTTCCGAGTGGACCAGGACGCCGCCGCCGATCAGGCCGGAAGCGCTTATGACCGCTGAGTCGGCGCGACGGGGCCTGCTGGACACCAACATCATGATCCTGCGGGGCCGGATCGTTCCGGAGGAGCTTCCCGACGAGATGGCGATCAGCGCCGTCACGCTGGCCGAACTGTCCGCCGGACCGCATCAGGTACGCCCTGACACCGAGCAGGACGCCTACTTCGAGGCGGCCGAGCGGGCTCGTCGGCTGGACGTACTGCAGCGGGCCGAGCACGAGTTCGATCCGATCCCCTTCGACACGGACGCCGCCCGTGCCTACGGCCGGGTGACGGCAGCTGTGATAGCCGCGGGCAGGAAGCCCCGGCATAGGGCGGTCGACCTTATGATCGCCGCGACCGCGATCGCGGCTGAGCTCCCGTTGTACACAACAAATCCCGACGACTTCGCAGGCCTGGAACACCTTGTCACGGTGATCCAGGTAACCAGGCCAGAAGTTGCGAACGAGCGCCGACCTGGCCGGTAAGAGCGGCACAAGGATCTGGCGGCAGATCCTGCGCCAGGGCATGAATTCACCCGGATGCTGCCGAATTGCCCTTCCATAGGGATATCAAGGCGGCTCCGCTGCGCTCCGCCGCGGCCCGGCGTCAGCACCGGCTCTGGCCTAGCGATCCGAGCGGGTGCGGACGTTGGTACGGGCGTCTACGGGTCAGAAGGCGGTCGGCCGGGCAGGGCCGGACCCGCGATGTCGGGCTCGTCCGGTATCGGGCCGGAAGACTGGGGGGAGGTCTCGCTGGGTGCTGCGGACGGCTGGCGTGCCGGGATCCGGCGGGCGGTGAACAGGGCGATCAGCGCGATGAGAGCGAGCAGTGACAGTGACGAGCGCAGCCCGTCGATGCGGGCGTTGGCGTTCTCGTTGATGATCGCGTCGGCGGTCTTGGCGGGCACATCGGCCTTGTCGAGCGCGGCCTTGAGGTCTTTGTCGGACAGGAACGGGATGCCTCCGGCCAGTTCCACCTGTGCCTGGGCGGCGAGGTCCTTGGGGACGTCGGGGTTGTTCTGCACACCGGTAAGGAAGGACGTGGTCAGCGCCGCGATGAGCACCGCGCCGGCCAGGGCGGTCCCGATCGAGGCGCCGAGGTTGGTCACCGTGTTCTGGATCCCGCCGACTTCGCCGGCCTGCTCGTCGGGAACCGCGGAGACGGTCACGCTCCCGAGCTGGGAGGCCAGCGCGCCCACCCCGAGCCCGGCGAGCAGCATCGGCCAGGTCACGATCTCGGGGCCGGCGCCGGCGTCCAGGGCGGCCACCATGATGACGATCCCGGCGAACAGCGCGGCGAACCCGATCTGCACCACGCGCCGCGGGGAGGCATCCGGGAAGACCTTGGGCACGCCCGCGGCGGCCAGCAGCAGCGTGATCGACAGCGGCAGCAGCCGCACTCCGGTCGCGACCGCCGACAACCCGAGCGCCACCGACAAGAACAACGGCACCGTGAAGAACAGGCCGGCCTGGAGCAGGTACTGGAACAAGAACGAGATAAGGCCGCCCCGCAGGGTCCGGTTCCGCAGGATCACCGGATCAACCAGCACGGCGCCGCCGCGGGCCCGCTGGTGGATCTCCCACCACATGAAGACCCGCAGCACTAGCCCGCCGATAAGGATCAGCCAGATCACCGGCGACAAGCCCAGCCATTCGGGGGCGCCCGCCTTGGGCTGGACGAAACCCCACGTCCCGGCGCGGAGGATGCCGTACACGATGAGCCCCAGGCCAACCGCGGACAGCACGGTGCCGATCAGGTCAAGCCGCGTGCCGTGCTCCGCGGGCGTGTCGGCGATGCGGCGGGTGAGGCTCAAGATGGCCAGCACGACGAGGACCTCCCCGGCGAACACCCACCGCCAGGACGCATAGGTGGTGAACAGGCCGCCGATCAGCGGCCCGGCCGCCACCGCGATCGCGCCTGCCGAGGCGACCAGCCCGTATGCGCGCGGGCGCTGCGGGCGGGCGAAGTTGGTCGCCACCAGCGCCACGATGGCCGGCATGATCAGCGCCGCGCCGATACCTTCGAGGACCGACCAGCCCAGCATCAGCACGGCGAGATTCGGCGACAGCGCGGTGATCAGCGACCCGCATCCGTAGATAACGCAGCCGATGGCGAAGGCGCGCTTGCGGCCCAGGATCTGGCCGAGCTTGCCGCCGGTGATCATGAGACAGGCCATCACCAGGGTGTAGAAGGTGATCGCGGTCTGGATCCCGGTCACCGTCGTCCCGACGTCCTTGGCCACCGTCGCGATTGATACGTTCATGACCGAACTGTCCAGCGTCATCAGGAACTGCGCCGAGGCCAGCGTCAGCAGTACCATCCCGGTTCCGGCGGCGGCGCTCGCACCAGCGCGGCTCGCCTCCGCCTCCTGACTCAGATCCATAGACCACGCTTCCTTCCTCGCCGCTGGCCGGCATCTGAAATCAAATCGGCTGCACTGAGACAGGACATCACCCTAGCGAGGTGAGGTACCCAGCCTGTTCTGTAAACCGATTTGTAAACCGGACGCGGCGAGACAGCACGAGACAGGGGAGACGGAGCCGACCGAGCGAGACGGAATCTATCCTGTCCGCCGAGGTCACCACACCCCGTGACAGACTGCCCGAGACGCGAAAGACAAATGTCGTATGGCTCATAACCCAGAGGTCGAGGGTTCAAATCCCTCCCCAGTTACCTCCTGTACCCATTACCCCGCGGCGGCAAGCCGCGTACCCGCCCCAGCCCGGGCCGAACTCGGCTTTCCGGCGGATTTGTCCGAGCGTCCTTTTCATCCTCATTTCCGCCTCGATGGTCCGTTCATGCTAAAAAAGCCCAGCTGTCTGAATCCATGTCACTGAGATCACCTCAGTGTGTGTATTTCCTATTACCTTCGTGCGATTCCGGTTGAATCCCTGATCAGCGTCTGCTCTGCTAGTTCACTGGGATCGGAGGTCCTTATCACAGCGTTACCGAGGCCCGGTGGGGGACTCACGAGTGCGACTACATAGCTGGCGGCTGGAACAACCCGGGCCGGTACCCGGGAATGCGGGCATGCCCGCCCGTCCGGGGCGCGGTGTGCCGGGCGGCCCGGGAACGCCGGACAGCAGTGGCGCACGCTCACCAGAGACCGGGGCGGACGGCCTGCCGTTCCGGGTCCGCCCGCCCCGCCGCCCGGAGTCCAGCGGCATCGCCGGTCGCGACAGGGTGATCCTGTCCGACGACGACCTGGCGGTCATCAGGAAGGCGGTCGCACGGGCCCGCCAGGATGGCACGGGCGACCAGCAGGACGCCCCGGCAGGGCAGCACGGGCCTGGGCCTGGCCCGGGCCCGCCCGCTGAAGAGCAACGGGAGACCCGGCCGCCCGAGCCCCGGTATCCGGCGCCACCGACCGCGATAACCCAGGCGCTGCCCGCAGCCAACCCGGCACCGCCATGGGGCACGGTGCTGGCCAACACCATCCGGTTGCGGGCCCGGCAGCGGTCCTGGCCGGCCACTACGCGCTGGCGGGTGACCAGCGCGCTCTTCCTGGCCGCCGTGCTGTTCTGCGGGGGAGCCGTCACCGTCGCGCTGACCCGCGGCACGATAGCTGGGAACGGGGCGGCGGGCAGCGCTCAGCCGGCGGGAACGGGACGAGCGGGTACCGGGGCGGCGAACGGCGGACAGCCCGTCGGCGACGCCGCGATCGCGGCGTCAGCAGCGGCTAGGACCGCGGCCGCGGCGTGGATGGCCCGGCAGGTCGCCTCGGCCGCGATCGTCGCCTGCGACCCGCAGATGTGCGCGGTGCTGCAGAGCAAGGGGATTCCAGCCGGCCGCCTGCTCCTGCTCGGGGCCGGGAATGCCGGGCCGCTCGCCAGCGACGTAATCGTGTCCACGGCAGCCGTCCGGGAGGAGTTCGGCAGCCGCCTGACCAGCGTGTACGCCCCAGTGGCCCTGGCCACGTTCGGGTCGGGGAGCGCTCAGGTGGCGGTCCGGGTTGTTGCCGCGGACGGGTCCGCCGCCTACCTGCGCAGCTTGCAAGCGGATGCCGCCGCCCGGCGCGCGGTCGGTGCGCTGCTGCTGCGCAACCCGCACGTGCGCGTATCGCCTGCCGGCCGCCGCGAACTGGCCGCCGGGCAGGTCGATACGCGGCTGCTCAGCACTCTCGGGGCGCTGGCCACGCCGTATCACGTCGACATCACCGGCTTCGGCGCGCCCGCGGCTGGCGCGAGCCCCGGTGTACCACTGCGTTCGGCCGACATGTCGCCGGCCCCGGCAGGCCGCGGGGGCGACGCGGCGACGCTCAACTCGGTTAAGAGGTTCCTGCTCGCCCAGCAGGCCCCCTTCCGGCCTGCAGATGTCACCACCGTGCGGCTGGCTAGCGGCCAGACCGTGCTGCATGTCGAATTCACCGCGCCGAGCCCGCTAGGACTGCTCGAGGCAGCTAACTGAAATAAGGAGATCATCATGACACTGCGGCCGAACGCGCCGCGCCGGTGGCGGCTGCGCCGTCACGGCCCTGGCGGCAAAGGTGCCAGCCGGCACAGTGCCGGGCTGGCGATGCTGCTAGGCGCGGCCACGCTGTCGCTAGGCATGCTCGCCGGGACCACCGCAACCGCGTCTGCGTCTTCGATGTCGTCCGGGATGGGATGGATGCGGTGTGCCCACCTGTCGCCCAACAGCGCCCCGGTGGACATCTACCTGTACTCCTTCGGCGATCCCATGGCGATGGATGTGCTCAAGCATGTCCCCTACGGCGAGGTGTCCATGTACATGAAGATGCCGGCCGGCCGGTACACGGCCGCCATACGGCCAGCCGGCACGCCGGCCAGCACTCCCCCGGTGCTGTTGACCAATCTCATGCTGCAGGCCGGGCATGCCTACACCGTGGCCGCGATGGGCCCGGCGAATGGCCTGCGGCTCCAGGCGCTGAACGACCGGCTGACCACCCCCCACGGCAAGTCGATGGTCCGGGTCATCCAGGCGTCGCTGAAGGAGCACCACGTCACGGTGCGGGCGGGCAACGCCACGCTGGCCAGCAACCTGGCGTTCGCCAGCGTCACCCCCTACGGGACGGACAAGCCAGGCCAGTGGATGCTGCACGCCGTAGGCGACAGCCAGGCCTGGTCCGGGAACGTCAAGCTGACCGCAGGCTCGATTCACACCCTCGTGGTGCTGGACTCCCCCAGCGGCCTGAAAGTCACTGCCCTGCTGGACGCCGCGGGCAGTGCCATGATGCCTCACGGCGGCGCAGCCACCGGCCTCGGCGGCACCGCCGCGGGCCCGGCACCCTTGTCGCTACCCTGGCTGGCCGGGCTGGCCAGCGGACTGCTGGTGGTGGCCGCCGCGGCGATCCGGCTGCGCCGGAGCAGGGCAGTGGCGCGGCACGCGCGCTGATGCGGGCGGCCCCGCCCGAGCCGGCCGCCAACGCCGAGCCAGGCAGGCACGCACGACACAGCCCGCCCTGGCGCCAGGTGGCACGGCGGCCGCTCACGGCCGCCGTGCTGCTCGGCGGCGTGCTCGCGATGGCCATCACGGTAGCCGGACTGCTGGTGTCGGCCGGCCGGCCGGGGCACCCGCCCGGGACGGCCAGTGCCGCGCCGGACGGCCTGACGCCGCTGGGCACGCCGGCCCCGCTGCCGAAGCCCGCCACCCTCACCGCGCCACTCCCGGTCGCGCTGCAGATCCCGGCCATCGGGCTGCGCACCAGGCTGACCCGGCTGGGCATCACCAAGCAGGGCACGCTGCAGGTGCCAAGCAGCCCCTCCGTGGCCGGCTGGTATACCCCCAGCCCGCGGCCCGGCGAGATCGGCTCCTCCATCATCGCCGGGCACATCGATTCCTACCGCGGCCCGGGGGTCTTCTACCGGCTGCGCGAGCTGCACCCGGGCAACCAGATCTACGTGCGGCAGGCAGACGGCAGGCTCACCGTCTTCCGCGTCACCGCGGTGCATCAGTACCCGAAGGCGCACTTCCCCACGGCCGCCGTCTACGGCCCGGTACCCGATGCCGAGCTGCACCTGATTACCTGTGGTGGCACGTACGACTACGCCACGCACACCTACCTCAGCAACATCGTCGTCGACAGCACGGAAGTCCGCTGAACCCGGAGCCGGCCCGCTGTACCAGCGGTCCCCGCGGGCTACCCCGCCGGCCACTCGGGCAGGCGCGGCCGCTCCGCGCCGAGCGTGCTGTCGTGGCCGTGGCCGGATACACCCAGGTGCCATCGGGCTGCGGGCCGAACACCCATTCCTCCACGTCGTCCATGAGCTGGCCGAACCGCTGCAGGTCGACTTGGGCATGGCCCGGACTGGCGTCGGTGTAGCATTCCAGCCCAGCCAGGTCGGTCGTGCCGAGGTCACCGGCCAGGAGGTCATCGGCGTCAGCTGCCGTACCAGGTCTCTGATCCAGACCTTGTGCCTGGTGGCGTCCTTGGGCAGCCGATCACACGCCCGTACCCGCATCGAATGCCGTGACACGATCCCAAGATCAATCCCCATCAGCCGCCGCGGCACCGGCTGCCCATAATCCAGCTGCTCCATCATCACCTCTGGCGTTTGCCCGGATGCTGACTCCGGCAGCGCGGCGAGCAGCAACCTCCCAATCGGCCACGGTCCCAAGGCGCAAGAACCCAACGCCTCGCCGCCTACCGGGCCAGCCGGGAATGCTCATGCAACCCTGGAACCCCGAGCTGATCACGCACCGGAGTTCCTTGCAGGAACCGCGCCGGCCCGGCTGGGTTCACCGTCGTTGACCAGCCATTTCAGAGCACCGAAACCGTTTTGCGTCGCTCCCTGGGGTTTGCCCGATATGGCGGCGGGTAGGCGGCCACAGCGCCCGCGAGGGCGTTCTGAACAGAAGGAAGAGGACAGCGACGCCGAAAGAAGGTACAGCGATGCGAACCTACGAGCGCCCGACGACGCCGAAGGAACGTACAGCGATGCGAACCTACGAGCGCCCGACGCTGACCAAGGCCGGTTCGTTCAAGAAGCTCACCGGCATCGGCGGGTCGGGGCCGCGGGACTTTGCGTTCCGGCACCAATCGCTCTGACATACGCGACTCGCGGACCGACTGCCGGTCCCGGCCGGGCCTGGTCACGACCAGGCCCGGCCGGGTAGGCCGGGCCTGGGCATGCAGCCGGCGGCTCTGACGCTGGCCCGCATGCCCCTTGAGGCCGAAGTGACGGTGACAGGCAAGGTCATCGGGCGGCGGCCCGTGAACGACTTAGATGCAACCGGTAGCACGATCGATTCGCGAGGAAGCCAATTGTTCCACCTTCGTGCTCAGGAGAATGCAAAGGTGGCGGGACTCGCCGATCTCGGCCGTCTGACCTCCTGGTTCGTCGCGCTCGCCGACTGCGGCTCGGCCGGGCCGCTCAGCGACGCGCTGCGGCGCCACGCGAGCAGGGAGGTCAGCCACCCGTCCGGTCGTCCGTGGCTGCTCGGGCGCTGGCCCGAGAGCATGCTGACCAGCGGCCGGGCGCGTGCCGTCAAGATCGCTGTCATCGGTCAGCATGCGCTCACGTCCGAGCAGCTCGCCGACGCGGCCGGCCGGATCCGGACGGCCGCCGACCTAGATCGGGTCGCCGGGTCGCTGGTCGGCAGCGCCCATCTGCTCGCTTCGGTGGACGGCCGGGTACGGGTGCAAGGTACCGTCACCGGAATCCGGCGGGTCTTCCACGCCCGGGTGGCGGGCACGACCGTTGCGGCCGACCGTGCCGACGTGCTTGCCCATCTGCTGAATAGCAGTCTCGACGAACAGCGGCTGGCGGTCCACCTCCTCGAGCCTCCCATCTTGTACCCGCTCGCCGGGCAGCCGGTGTGGCGTGGTGTGGCGCTGCTGCCAACCGACCGCTACCTGGTGATCGACGGCGACGGGGAACACCGGTCGGTCCGCTGGTGGGCACCGCCTGAGCCGGTGATGCCGATGGCCGAGGGCGCGGCGGCGCTCCGGCAGGCGCTGTCGGCTGCGGTCGCCGCGCGCACCCGCGGGCGGCAATTGGTCAGCTGCGACCTCGGCGGGGTCGATTCGACCGCGATCTGCTCGCTGGCCGCCCGCCAGGAGGCCAAGGTCGTCGCGTACACCGGGGCCAGCCCCGATCCGCTGGCCGACGACGTCGTCTGGGCCGCCCGCACGGTCGCCGGCCTCGGGAACGTCGAGCACCATGTTGTCCCGGCGGATGAGATGCCGCTGGTCTACCACGGGCTCCTAAGCTTGGACGACCAGCTCGACGAGCCGTGCGCCGTGACCGTGGACCGTGACCGGTGGCTGATCATCGCCCAGCGGGCCGCGGCGCGCGGTTCCAGCCTGCATCTGACCGGCTTCGGCGGGGACGAGCTGCTGTACGGCTCGATCGCGCATCTGCACGACCTGCTGCGTACCAACCCTAGGGTCGCCCTGCGGCAGCTGCGCGGCTTCGCCGCCAAGTACCGCTGGCCACGTGGGCAGGTCCTGCGGCAGCTCTCGGACCACCGTCGCTACCCCGCGTGGCTGGCGAGCGTCGCCGACACCCTCACCGTCCTGCGGCCGCCAATCGACGAGCCGCTCCTCGACTGGGGATTCCGGCCGCGGCTGCCGCCGTGGACGACACCCGATACTGTCGCGGCGGTGCAGGATCTGATCCGGGCCGAAGCGCATTGCGTGCAACCGCTCGCCGAGGGACGCGGCCAGCACCGAGAGCTGGAGACCATGCGGTTCATTTCCCGCATCGCCCGTCAGGTTGACCAGATGGCCGCGGCGATCGGGGTCATGCTCGCCGCCCCCTACTACGACGACCGGGTGATCGAGGCGGGCCTGGCGGTCCGGCCGCAGGACCGGGTCACCCCGTGGCGCTATAAGCCGCTGATCGTGGAGGCGATGCGCGGCATAGTGCCCGACCAGAGCCTGACCCGGCAGACCAAGGCCAACGGGACCGGTGACGAGGAGCCTGGCCTGCGGCGGCACCGCGCCGAGGTCGTCGCACTCTGGGAGGACTCGCGGCTCGGCCGGCTGGGCCTGATCGACGCGGCGGCGCTGCGCGAGCTGTGCACCCGGCCGATCCCGCCCCAACTGCAGCTCGGGGTGCTGTACCAGAGCGTGGCGTGCGAGGTGTGGCTGCGGACGCTGGAACGTTCGACCGTAACGCCGTGAGGAGAGAGGCATGACGTTGAACCTGCGTGATGGTGTGTCGACCGCCGACACTGACTACGGGATCGCGCTCCTCGACGAGGACAGCGGCGAGTACTGGAACCTCAACCCCACTGGCGCCCTGGTGCTGCGGACCCTGCTGGCGGGCGGCACTTCGACGGACGCGGTGCAGGCGCTCGTCGAGCGCTATGACGTCGACGCCGGCTCGGCGAGCCGCGACGTCCAGGACCTGCTGGGTGGCCTCCACTCGGCCGGCCTGGTCGCCCAGTGATCCGCACCGGGACGGTCCTGCGCCGGCTGCGAGCTCCGAGGAGGACCTCGTGAGCACGCCGGAGGCCGTCTTTCACCAGCCCAGGTCGGTTCCCCTGCCGCATCGGATCGTGGCCCGCCTGGCGGTCGCCGCCGCGCGGCTGCTCGCCACCCAGTCCCCTGGGCGCATCCGGACCGTGCTCGGATGGCTCCGCGGGGGAGCCAGGCCGGCCAGCGTCGAGCAGGCACAGGCCGCACGGGACACGGTGGTGGCGGTGAGCCTGGCGTGCGCGTCACGGGAAGGATGCCTGCCACGGTCGCTGGCGACCGTCCTGCTCTGCCGACTGCGGGGCCAGTGGCCGACCTGGTGCGTGGGAGCGCGGCGGCTCCCGCCCTTCGCCGCCCACGCCTGGGTCGAGGCCGACGGGATCATGGTCGGCGAGGACTACCCGGCGGACTACTTCCGCCCGCTGTTCAAGGTACCCTGAGGCCGCCATATGGCCGATGCCGTCGAATCGAACGCACTGGCGGGTGGCAGGCGTGCCCGTCACCGATCCGCCTGGCGCCTGCTGCTCGTGCGCGTGAAGCCCTACCGCTGGACGATCCTCGGCGGGGGGCTCCTCGGGTTCCTCGGCGGGCTAGCGTCGCTCGCCCAGCCGATGGTCGCCAAGCTGGCCGTTGACACCATCGGCCAGCGCCGATCCCTGACCGGGCCGGTGGCGCTCCTCGCCGCGGTGACTGTCGCCGGGGCCCTGCTCAGCGTGGCCGGGCTCTACCTGCTGAGTCGCACCGCGGAGAGCGTCGTGCTGACCGCACGGGAGCGGTTGGTCTCCCGGCTGCTGCGGTTGCAGGTGAGCACCCTGGACCGGCTAAAGCCGGGCGAATTGCTGTCGCGGGTGACCTCCGACACGACGCTGCTGCGGAGCGTCAGCACCTACGGGCTGGTCCACACGGTCAACGCGACGTTCCTCCTGGCCGGCTCGCTCGTGCTCATGGCCAGGCTGGACCCGGTGCTCCTCCTGGTGACCGTCGCCGTCCTGGCGGTCAACGCGGTGGCGGTGCTCGTGGTGGTGCCCCGGATCCGGCGCGCCACCGAGCGGTCGCAGGCGGCCGTCGGCCGGATGGGCGCGGTGCTGGAACGGGCGCTCGGCGGGTTCCGGACGATCAAGGCGCACGGCGCCGAGGAGGAGGAGATCGCGGCCGTCCGCGGGGAGGCCCGGCAGGCCTGGCGGCGGGGCGTGGAGGTGGCGGGCTGGACGGCGCTCATGGAGGCGTCCGCCGGGCTCGCCGTCCAGGTATCGTTCCTGGCCGTCCTGGGCGTCGGCGGGGCGCGGGTGGCCAGCGGGGCGTTGCCGGTGTCGTCCTTGGTCGCGTTTCTGCTGTACCTGTTCCTTCTCACCGACCCGGTCACCTCGCTGATCAACGGCGCGACCCAGCTTCAAGCCGGCCTGGCCGCCGTGGTCCGTCTGCAGGAGCTGGAGGGTCTGCCGGTCGAACCGGCGGCCATTCGGCGGAACACGGGCCTGGCGTGGTCCCTGGGACCGGCCTCGGTCACGTTCACCGAGGTGTGGTTCAAGTACCGCTATCCCCCAGATGGCCCGTGGGCGCACCGCGGCCTCACCTTCCATCTGCCCCCCGGCGGGACAACCGCGATCGTGGGCCCGTCGGGCAGCGGCAAGTCGACGATCTTCGCCTTGCTCGAGCGTTACTACGAGCCCAGCAGCGGCAGCATCGCCATCGATGGCCGGGACATCCGCACGTGGCCCCTGCCCGAACTGCGGGCTGCGATCGGCTATGTGGAGCAGGACGCCCCCATCCTGGCCGGGACGCTGCGGGACAACCTGCGCTTGGCCAGCCCGGACGCGACCGACGACGACTTCCGCGCCGTCCTCACCCTCACCCGCCTGCAGGGGCTGCTCGACCGCCTCCCGCGCGGGCTCGACACGCCGATCGGCCACCGCGGCACCACCCTGTCCGGCGGGGAGCGGCAGCGGATCGCCATCGCCCGGGCCGTGCTGCGCCGTCCCCGCGTGCTGCTGCTGGACGAGGCCACCTCGCAGCTCGACGCGGTCAACGAGCTCGCCATCCGCGCCCTGATCGAGGCGGTCGCGCCCACCACCACGGTGGTGGTCATCGCCCACCGGCTGTCCACCGTCACCAGCGCCGACCGGATCCTGGTCATGGAGGCCGGCCGGGTACGTGCCGTCGGCCGCCACGCCGAGCTGGCCGCCACCGACGGCCTCTACCGACGGCTCGCCACGAGCCAGTTGCTTGCGGCCGAGACCTGAGCCGCTCGGTAGAAGTGCTTCGACGCCTCTGTCCTGCGAACTGGTCCAGCTTGCCCTGCTAACCGCATGCAGTGAGAACCGGGATGAGCGCATCCACGAGCGGATTTGGCGATCCGGCACACCTTTGGTGGACTTTTGTGTATTTTTGTGTCGACGTCCGCATGTGATCTCGCGGTCGTCACAGCTCAAACCGGGACGAGCGGCAATGCCCTCGACCCTTCAGCCGGTCACGCGCCTCCCACGCGCAACAAAGCGAATTCCGAGCCTCAAGCCTGTGCGCGTGATCGTGGCCGTCGAGCATCCGGAGCACTGCGGAAAGGCTGAAGCGCGTGAAGCACAAGCTGGCAGCGACCCTGGTCGTCATGGCCCTGACAGCGGCGACCGCCGCCGTGACGGGCATCGCCCCCGCGGCGAGGGCCGCGAACGGCCCCGCTTGGCCCATCGATACCTACGGGACCCCGCGGGCAACCGACAACGTCGTCCTCAAGTGGAACGAGCAGCTGCTCAACACCATCCGGGCCAACCCGAAGACAACCGGCCCGACGGTGGCGGCGAGGGCCATCGGCATCCTCAACACCGCCATCTACGACGCCTGGGCGCCCTACGACCAGAAGGCCGTCGGCACCCGCCTGCTCGGCCAGTACCGCCGGCCCGTCGCGGAGGACACCCTGGCCAACAAGAACATGGCGATCAGCTACGCCGCCTACCGGGTGCTGAACGACCTGTTCAACGACCCGGCCAGCGTCGCCGCCTACAACAAGCAGATGACCGACCTGGGCTACCCCGTCGATACTGCCGCTACGGACACCACCACCCCGCAGGGCATCGGCAACGTGACCGCCCAGGCGGAAATCAACTTCCGGCACGGCGACAAGTCCAACCAGCTCGGTAACGATCCCAATGGCACCGCCGGGGTCCCCTACTCCGACACCACCGGGTACCAGCCGGTCAATACCTGGCAGACGGTGACCAACCCGTGGCGCTGGCAGCCGCTGTGCGTGCCGCTGGTGCCGTACGGGACGCCGTGCACCAGCCCGAGCGCGGTGCAAAAGCCGTACACCCCGCAGTGGGGACGCGTCACCCCGTTCGGCCTCGACCCGCAGAGCGGCATGCCGTACGAGCTGGAGACGATGCCCGGCCTGCGGAAGAACGCCGACGGCAGCTACGACACCACCGACATCGACCAGGCCCTGCGGGACACCTCCAACCTGACCGACGCCCAGAAGGTCACCGCCGAGTACTGGGCGGACGGGCCGGGCACGGCGTTCCCGCCCGGTCATATGGTGACCTTCGGCGAGGCGTTGTCGCGCATGCGCAGCGACACGCTGGATCAGGACGTCAAGCTGTTCTTCGCGCTCGGCAACGGCGTGATGGACGCCGGCATTGCCTGCTGGAACGTCAAGTACCTGGACAACACCATGCGGCCGATCACCGCGATCCGGGAGCGGTACAAGAACCAGCAGGTCACGTCGTGGCTCGGGCCCGGGAAAGGCTTCGGGCACGTCCTTGGCCAGAACTGGATGCCTTACCAGAACGTTAACGTGGTCACCCCGCCGTTCCCCGAGTACGTGTCCGGGCACAGCACCTTCACCGCCGCCGGCCGCACGATCCTGGTCCTGTTCTACGGGACCGACAACTTCAACGCCAAGGTCACCATCCCGGCCGGCAGCGCCAGTTTCGAGTCAGGCACCCCGCGCAAGCCGGTGGTGCTGTCGTGGAAGACCCTGACCGATGCGGCCGATCAGGCGGGCATGTCGCGGCGCTGGGGCGGCATCCACTTCCAGAGCGGCGACATGGACGGCCGGGCGCTCGGCAAGGTCGTCGGCTATGACGACTGGAACAAGGCGCAGGCCTTCATCAACGGCTCTGCCACCGCCCCCGGCTAGCAGTCACCCGGCCCAACTGCCCATAGCCAGAACCGCCCGGGCTCACCGCAGGCCCGGGCGGTCTGGCATTTCGCGGCCGGACCTGGAAACGTCTCTCCCGGGTGCTGCCGGCCCACGTGCATGAGAGACGCAGATCGGCCGACGGGCCGGATTCATGTCACCGTGTATGTGGGTCGAGCAGTCCGGGCGGGCCCGGCGCCGCGAACTCGATCCGCAGCACGTTTCGGCCGTCGGCGCGCACCGTTTGGATATGCGCGGCCAGATAGGGTTCCCTTTGCGCGCGCAGGAAGGCAACCATTGCCCGCACGTGGGCGGCCGGATCGGCGCTAGCGGTGGCGCCGGCCACTGCCAGGTCCGCGGAACGGAGCGGGATGCCTGGACTGGCGCCCGGGGCGAGGTCGCCGAACGCGACGACGGAAACCGGCCACCGCGCCGCCAGCGCTGCGATGACTACCAGCAGCCGCGAATCGGCCTGACCGCGGACGAGTTGCCTGCGGGCCGTCGCCGACACGATGATCCGCCGGTTGTCCAGCAACTGGGTTCCGGTCGCTTTACGGGCCAGCATGTCCGCCCTGAGCGCGGACATGTACGCGGCTGCTCCCCTCGGGGCTACCACCCGAACGGAGATCCGCGTGCTCCCGGAGCCGAAGCCGGCGATGGCCGCGGGCGCATATGCGGAAGTCAGACGGGGGCCGATCAGACCGCGGACCGCTGCTGTGGCGACGATGATGCTGGAGCGCAGCGGATCAGCCTCGCCTGGCCTCAGCTCGAGCAGCGACGAAGCAGGAACGCCGCGCGCCTCGAGTGCTTGGCACATCACCGGGTCACAGGACACGATGGCAGAATGGCTGACTTGGGCGGCCACCCAGGCTGCAGCCTGGTTGCGAATCGCTATTTCACCTTCGGCGCCGATCCGGTAACCGCTGGGCGTGGCCGCCGGGGCCGCATGCCGGGAAAGCAGGAAGCCCAGCGATCCGGCGCAGAGGAGGACCACCACCAGGAGCACCTTACTGGTGGCGCCGCGACGCCGGCGGCTCCACGCCCGCAGCCACGCTAGCCTCGGCCGTCGAGTCAGCGCTTTCGCATGACCGGCCTGTCCTTTACTGGCGCAGGCCTGCACGTCATTGCGCCGCGTCGGCCTCTCCTTCGGGCTGGCCGGCGCCTTCCGAGGGGTGGCCGCGAGCGGCGCCGTTGGCGCTTCCTCCGACTGCGAGCGCGGCACGCGGGCCGGCAGCACCGGATCCGCTGTCGGCGCCGCGGGCTCCCGCACGGTGCCCGTGCCCGGCACTCGCCGGGGCAGCGATGCTGGCCGCGCGGCAGGAGACCGGTGATCCGAGGCTGGCCGCTCGGCCCGGGCGGGGCGGGAGTGAGGTGATGCCTCTGCCCTGATGGCCTCCAGCACGCTAAGGATCTGCTGCACCATAGGCTCGGGCAACACCATCGGCCTCGCCGACGGCCCAGGCCCCAGTCCTGGCGTATCACCTCGCGCACGGCGGGGCAGCGGCGGAACGTGGCTGTCTTCTGCCATCCGGCCAACCCCCTTGGCCCGCACGACGGCGCGACCCTCGCGGGCTAGATTGGCACACGGCGCCTAACGAAACAATTGATAAGCCGAGTTGTTACGGACAAGCGACGTAGGCACGTGGCGACGTGGGCGCTGCCGGCGGCGGGCGGCTCACCTGCCCGCCGATGCCGGGTTGCCCTGACCGATGGGATGGCAAGCAGGAGCTGTCCGACGCGGTGTCCGCCAGTCGGATGGTCACGGAATGTAGTCATCCATAAGGAATTTCCGTATCTCCCTGAAACTGCTGGTGTTTGTGTGCTGTCCTACCTCCCGCTTGGATATGTCCGTTGACTCGGGCACACGGGGGGTGGACCGCGTGGGCGAGGATGAGTGGGCCGGGCTACCGCGTCGGCTTGCCGCTTGCCCGTGGTCCCGCAAACCGGTGCTGCATGCCGAATTCACCGCGCCGAGCCCGCTGGGACTGCTCGGGACCCCAACTGAAGTGACTGCTCAGGACCCCAACTGACGTAAGGAGACCATCATGACGCTGCGGTCAAACGCGCCGCGCCGGTGCCGGTTGCGCCGTCACGGCTCCGCCGGCAGAGATGCCAGCCGGCCCAGTGCCCGGCTGGCGATTCTGCTGGCCGCGGCAACGCTGTCGCTGGGCGCGTTCGCCGGGACCATGCCGACCGCGTCTGCGTCCTCGATGCCGTCCGAGACGGGCTGGGTGCGGTGTGCCCACCTGTCGCCCAACACCGCACCGGTGGACATCTACCTCTACTCGTTCGGCGATCCCAAGGCGATGGATGTCCTCAAGCACGTCCCCTACGGGGATGTGGGCATGTACATGAAGATGGCGGCCGGGCAGTACACGGCCGCCATTCGGCGAGCCGGTGCGCCGGCCAGCACTCCCCCGGTGCTGTCCGCCACCCTCAGGGTGCGTGCCGGGCGCGCCTACACCGTGGCCGCGATGGGCCCGGCGAACGGCGTGCGCCTGCAGGCGCTGGACGACCGGATGACCACCCCCCACGGCAAGTCGCTGGTCCGGGTCATCCAGGCGTCGTTGAAGGCTCACCAGGTCACGGTGCGGGCGGGCAGCGCGACGCTGGCCAGCAACCTGGCTTTTTCCAGCGTCACCCCCTACGGGGCGGACCGGCCAGGCCACTGGATGGTGCGCGCCGCGGGCGGCAGCGAGACCTGGTCCGGGCGCGTCAAGCTGACCGCAGGCACGATTCACACCCTCGTCGTGCTGGACTCCCCCGGCGGTCTCAAGGTTACCGACCTGATGGACGCAGCGGGCAGCGCCATGATGCCCCACGGCGGCGTTGACACCGGCCTCGGCGGCGCGGTCCCGGGCCCGGCGCCCTCGCCGATTCCCTGGCTGGCCGGGCTGGCCGGTGGGCTGCTGGTGGCGGCCGCCGCGGCGATCCGGCTGCGCCGGAGCAGGGCAGTGGCCCGGCACGCGCGCTGATGCGGGCGGCTCCGCCCGCGTCGGCCACCAACGCCGAGCCAGGCAGGCACGCACGACACGGCCCGCCCTGGCGCCAGGTGACACGGCGGCCGCTCGCGGTCGCCGTGCTGCTTGGTGGCGTGCTCACGATCGCCATCGCGGTTGCCGGACTGCTTGTGATGACCGGCCGCCCGGGACATGTCCCGGGCTCGGCGAACGCGGCGCCGGACGGCCTGACGCCGCTGGGCAGAGCGGCCCCGCTGCCTAAACCTGCCACTCTCACCGCGCCGTTGCCTGTCACGCTGCAGATCCCGGCCATCGGGGTGCGCACCAGGCTGATCCGGCTGGGCATTACCCGGCGGGGCACGCTCCAGGTGCCACGCAGCCCATCCGTGGCCGGCTGGTATACCGGCAGCCCGCGCCCGGGCGAGACCGGTTCCTCTATCATCGCCGGCCATATAGATTCCTACCTCGGCCCGGGAGTCTTCTACCGGCTGCGCCGGCTGCACCCGGGCAACCGGATCTATGTGCGGCAGGCGGGCGGCAGGCTCGCCGTCTTCCGGATCACCGGGGTGCATCAGTACCCGAAGGCCCACTTCCCCACCGCCGCGGTATACGGTCCGGTGCCCGATGCCGAGCTGCACCTGATCACCTGTGGTGGCACGTTCGACTACGCCACCCACAACTACCTCAGTAACGTCGTGGTCTACAGCACGGAGGTCCGCTGAACCGGACCGAGCACACCGGGCCCGGGATTCCCGTCATTTGACCAGCCGTTCTCAGGGCACCCCGAGCCCGGTGCCCGTGGTCCGTGGTTTGCCTGTGCGTGGGAGCGCGGCGGCTCCCGCCGCCGATATCGTGGCTAAGCCTGGTCAGGGGCAGGCCGTCCGGCCGGGGTGGCCTGGCCACGGCGGGTGGGCTGGTGCGTTCGTCCCGTCGAAGGCGGCCTGTGCATCGCGTTCCACGGCCAGGTTGGCGTTGCGTATCTGTGCGCCGTCGATCTTTTGGACCCTGCGGTCGTAGGTGAACAGGCCGTTGACCTCGTTCTCCACGTCGGTGATCTGCGTATAGATGCCACCGCTGATGCCGCAGGCGTTCTGTACCTGCAACAGCCTGTGGGCCAGCTCGACGTAGCGCCGGGTCAGCGTCGCGGAGTCGGGTTCCATCTCGTAGGCCTGCGGGTTGCCCGGCCACAGGTGACCTGGCACCTCCAGGCCGAGTCCGCCGTACTCGCCGTCGATGGCGATCCGGCTGACCCGCGGCGGGGCGCCGGGCCCGACATAGGTGTGGTCGTCGTAGACATCACCCTCACCGTCGTCGGGGAAGGAGCCGCAGCAGTTGACTCCGCTGTCCGCATCGACCAGCCGCGACGGGTCCCAGGACTTGACCAGGGCGGCAACCCGGGCCGGATCGAACGCACCCCACCCTTCGTTGAAGGGGATCCAGCCGATGATCGACGTTACGCTCTTGTGCTGGCCGATCATGGTGTGCAGCTCGCGGCCGAACTCCGCCTGCGCATCGGCAGTCGGCGCGGCGGTCTTCATCGCTGGCATGTCCTGCCAGACCAGCAGGCCGAGCTTGTCCGCCCAGTAGTACCAGCGCGCCGGTTCCACCTTGATGTGCTTGCGCACTGCGTTGAACCCGAGCGCCTTGAGCTGCTGCAGGTCGAATTTCAGCGCGTCGTCTGTCGGCGCGGTGTAGACGCCGTCCGGCCAGAATCCCTGGTCCAGCGCCGCCATGGCGAAGACCGGTTTGCCGTTGAGGGTCAGGCGCGGGCGTCCGTCGGCTCCGTCGGCGACGCCGACGGAGCGCATCCCGAAGTAGGAGCCCACCTGGTCGACCGTCACCGCACCCCGCATGATGCGGACCGTGAGCCGGTACAGGAACGGGTTGTCCGGCGACCACAGCTTCGCCTCCGGAACCGGCACGCGAAGCTCCGCACCGGCCGGGCCGGCGGCAGTGCCGACCAGGTTGTCACCGTCGTAGGCGGCGGCGACGACCTGGTCGCCATCGGCGTTGCTGGCATTCACAGTCAGCCGCAGCGCGCCCGCCGGCAGGTCGGGGGTCATGTCAAGCGAGTCCACGTGCGCGGACGGTACCGGCTCCAGCCAGACGGTCTGCCAGATGCCCGACGCGGGCGTGTAGAAGATGCCGCCCGGGCTGGTGCGCTGCTTGCCGACCGGCTGGCCGCCCGAATTGGTCGGATCGTAGACCCCGACGACCAGATCCTGTGGGCCGCTGCCGTGCACCGCGCTGGTGATGTCAGCGCTGAACGCGTCGTAGCCGCCCAGGTGGTGGGCCACGCGCACCCCGTTGACATACACCGTGGCTTCATAGTCCACCGCGCCGAAGTGCAACAGCAGCCGGCCGTCCCGGCCGGCCTGCCAGCCGGCCGGGACGGTGAACGTGCGGCGGTACCACATCCGCTCCTCATGGCGCATGATCCCCGACAGGGCCGACTCGACCGGGTAGGGCACCAATATCCGCCCGGCCAGATCCTTCCCGATGGGCGGTGTCTGCCCGGCCGCAGCCGGGGCGAACTGCCACACTCCGTTGAGGTTCTGCCAGCGGGGCCGGGTCAGCTGCGGCCGCGGATACTCCGGCAAGGCATTACCGGGCCCCACCTCGTGTGTCCATCGGGTGGACAGCGGCGGCGTCTTCGGCTGCCAGCCGCCAGCGGCTGGCAGCGCTGCGGCAGCCGGGACGGCGGCGTCCCCCGGCAGGGACAGCGCGATCATCACGGCCAGCGCCGCCATGGTCCAAATGGGCAGGGCAAGGCGCCCAGACAACGTGGCAAGCGACCTTCCGCCCAGCCCTGTTCGGCACCCCAGCCCGGACAGACGCACCTCCCGTCCCCGACAAATCCCATCAAAACGAGCCAGGCCACACGAAGGGAGTCAACGCCGGCCCGCGGCCCGGGTCGATCCGGCCCGGGCTTGAATCACGGTAACTGGTGCCGATCTGCGGCAGATCGGGCTTGTCAGCCGGTTCTCGCAGGCGCTCCCGGCGGTGCCCGGGCGGCCCGGCCATCTCGTAAGTCACGATGGTGATCCGACGCTTGCTTCAGCCGACGGGGCGATGTGGTGGTCTTCGGCACGGGCTTTGATGCCGTACAGCATGCGGCGTTCCATGACGAAGCTGACTGGCTCGACAAGATGCCACAGCACCGCCTGACGGCGTGGATAGCTGAGGCGCTGCCGGACCACCAGGCGGGTGCGCCGGCCGTTGTCAACGGGGTGGAGCACCCATTGCCATGTCGAGGCCATTTCTTCCGGCGTGGCCGGGACGGGGGCCACGGCCCGGGTCTTCGGGTCCGCGCCAGCCAGAGTCAAGATGCTAGGCGGCCGGGCTGTGGACACCCGGAAGCAGGGTCCCCCGGCCGGGGCGAGGAGAATCAGGTCGCCGGGGTGCAGCTGCTGAAGCCGCGGGACGATCCGGTTGGCGCTATGGATGTCGCACCGCACCAGGTTTTCGAGCGCGTCGTAACTGTAGAAGCCCCCACGCCCCTGGCCGATCTGCGCCAGCCAGGGCCAGACATCGTGCGGTGGGGCATCGATGGTGATGGTACGCGTCGAGGCGATCTTCGGTTTGGGTACCAGCTCGTCTCCCGGCATGGCCGCGGAGACCTCCGCGGGTGTCGCGCCCCACCGGTTGTACGACCCCCGAAACACCGGGGCTGTGAGAACGGCTACGGCAACCTTCGCGCCGCCTTCAATGACGTCCAGGTAACCGTGCGACGACGCCAGCCACGACGGCTTCGTCCCCGGCCGGCCGCCAGCCCGTGCCCGGCCGTTCATGCGCTCAGCGCCGGCCTTGATGGTCTTAACGATGTTGCGTGTCATGGGAAGATCAACTCACTGCACAGCCCAAGCCCTACCCACACGGAAGTGGGAGGCGGCGGGCTATCGCGGCACCATGCGGTATTCCTCGATGAGGAACCATGACCCATCGCCCACCGCCATTTCGTTGCGCCAGGTGATGACGGCCGGATCTGAGACGTCCCAGGTGAACCGAAGCCACGCCACCGCTCCCTCCATGGAATCGAACACCAGGCAGTTACCGTCGATCCGCCCCCGATATACCTCGGCATGACCGTAGTTGTCGGTCATCACCGCTCGGTACTCGCCGTGCTCGGGAGACCAGCCCGTCACCCAGTGCAGCTGCCACTTCAGCACCAAGGTGCCATGGGGCAGGAACTGGTCCTGCTCGCAGTCCAGAACGATCCAGCGCCCGTCCTGGATGACCTGGACCGTGCCGTGTCCCACCCCCGTCATCGCGGGTGTGCCCGGGCCCATCCCGCCAGCGTGGACGGTCCCCTCCCAGGTGACGTCGCGGTAGAAGCGGCTCAGCGCCGTCATCTCCGGACCCACGCCGATTGGCTGGGGGACCGCCGCCGCATCCCCGTCGCTGCCCATCTCGCCTCGTCTTTCGCCTGCTGTCATCATGTCTTGGACCTGAGCTTGATCGCGGGACGGTGACGCCCTTGGCGGCCATCTGCTTCAGTTCAGGCCCTTCTGTCCTTGTTTGCAACCGCACGGTGGGCACGGCCCCGATAACCGGCGGCGAGCATCATGGCGCTGACCGCCAGCGTGGTCCTCCGGTAGCTGTCGGCGTTGGGGGTGCGGGCGAGCGCGGTTTCGCCCATCATGGTGAACCGTGCCATCTCGGCAGGGGAGGTGGGGATGGTGCCGCAGCCCACGCTGGAGCCGCTTCGGGGATGCCCACCACCCGTCCCGACGGCGTGCTCACGCGGGTTGCCATGGAGGAGGCGGAGTGGCTCTCCACAGCCCTCCTGCCCTGTGAATGAGCGGGTGCGCGGCGCCCGGATCGGGTAAGGCGTGCACGGGACCGCCGGGACCAGGAGCCGGCCTGAGGCAGAACGGGTCAGCTAGCCAGAAGGCTAGGCCGGGCCGCCCCACTCGGCGGATCCCGGAATCCGGGGATGGCGCGCCGCCGGTTCACACGATTGGCTATCGGATGTCCGGGGCGAGATGCCGACGTGGCCCGCGGGACCTGCCGGTCATCCGGCAGGCGGGCCCGGGCCGGCCGCAGGTCACGGCGCGGGCAGGAGCGCACAGCGGGGGTCGCTCCCGCCAGCGCGGTCCTGGGGATCCGGCGGGCCGGGATCTGGCATCTCGCTCCGGGCGTGCCACCGCGCAGGCGCGCCGGCGCCTGCGGTCGGGGCAGCCCGCCCCGTACACTCGCCAGGTGGCCACACTGCCCCGGCCGGCCGGGGTGGCCGGCGGCGGGAAGCCGCGATGAGCCCGCCCCGTGAGGCCGACCCGTTCACCGCCCTCGCGCTGCCCGCGCAGCCGGGTCTCGGCGACGACGACGTGCGGGCGGCTTGGCGGCGGGTGGCCGCCGCGACCCATCCCGACCGTGCCGACGGCGGTGACCCGGCCCGTTTCGCGGCCGCGGCCGCCGCCTACACGGCGCTGCGGACCAGATCGGGCCGCAGCGAGGCGCTGGCGGATCTTGCGCGCCCGGCAGGCCGCCCCCACCCCGCCCCGCGGCGGTGGCGGCGGGCGGGCGGCCCTGCGCGCTTACCGGCACACACGGGCCCGGCGGGCTTACTGGCCCGGGTCCGGCGGGGACGCCCGCTGCTGCTGGCGCTGAGGCTCGCCGTCGCGGCGGCGGTGAGCGCGACGGCAATCGCTGTGGCCGGGCGGGCGCCGGCGACCCCCTCCCTGATCGCCGGGGTTCTGACGTGGCTGATTCTCACGGCCCACCACGACCTGGCCCCGCCGTCATGACCGGATCTTCAGCGGGCAGCGGTCACTGGGCCGGCAGACCCAGCAGCGGCACGAGCTGGTCGGCTGAGGTCAGCGAGCCGTGCATGCCGATCAGCGAGGATTCCAGCACCTCCGCCTTGCTGGCGATGACGGCGGCCGAGCCGGCCGGGGCGACCACGACGTCGCCGATGCGGTCGGCCAGCCAGGGCTCGACCGGGCCGAACCACCCCGCCCCGACCGCCTCGTCGCGCGACAGGACCCACGCGCGGTCGCCGATCATGTCGCGCCACGTCTGGAGCACGTCGTCGGCCGCGCCGGGAACGGTGTAAAGGTGCCGGGCCCGTGGCTCCCCGCCCAGCAGCGCGATCCCGTCCAGCAGGCCGGGCGTGGCATCGGCGTCGATCCGGTCCTCGGGCGCCACGTCGGTCATGCCGTGATCGGCGGTCACGTACAGCGGGGTCCCCGCCGGGATGGCCGCCGCCAGCTGCTCTGCCAGCTTGTCCACGTGAGCGAGCTGGAAGCGCCACGCCTCCGACTCGCAGCCGAACACGTGCCCGGTGCCATCCAGCTGGGCGTGGTACACGGTGACGAGGGCGCGATCGGTCCACCGCAGGGCGTCCGCCGCCTCCGCCGCGAGCGCGCCGAGACTGTCCGCCGGCCGGTAGGAGTTGCCGCGCATGACGGCCGTGGACAGCCCCGTCTTCTCCAGCGCCGAGGCAGCGACCCGGTACGTGCTCACGCCCGCCCCTGCCGCCCGCTCGTAGATGGTCGCACCCGGCTGCCAGGCCAGCGGGTCGACCGACTTGTCCCATCGCAGGCCGTTCAGCAGCTTGCCCTCCCCGGGCACCGCGACCTGGTAGCCAAGCATTCCGTGCTGGCCGGGCGGGCGTCCGGTGCCCAGCGAGCCCAGGCTGGTCACCGTGGTGGCCGGGAAGCCGGCCGTCAGCGGCGCCGCGTTGACGGCCAGCTCGGACAGGAACGGCGCCGCCGCCGGGTGATCCCGGAGCAGTTCCCAGCCCAGGCCGTCCACCACGAGCAGGCATGCACGGGTGGCGGGCGGCAGCCCCAGCACGTTCTGCTCGTCCGGTATGCCCAGCGATGCGAGCAGGGAGGTGGCGAGGTCGGGAAGGCTGCGTTCGCCGTAGCGGGGCAGGACCGGCGCGACGGTCGGCTCGGCTGGCATCAGCCCGTCCATCACCGGTCTGGTTGCGCGGTCGCCGCCGCCAGTGCGCTGGCGAACGTCAGGACCTGCCGTACCGCTTCCTCACCGTCGGCCGGCGCGCTGATCCGCAGCGCGAGATCGTCTGCGGTGATGGTCCCGCTGTAGCCGTGGTCCGCCTCGCAGTTCTCGTCCCCGCAGTGGGCCGGCTCGAGGTCCACATGCGAAAGAACGTTCCAGCCGATGGTCAGCACGACCTCGCTGGGCATGGTCACCCCGGGAACGTAGGAGGCGGGGTCGGGCACCACCCGGGTCACCGCGACCGAGGAGATCCTGGAGAAACGCACCGCCTCGGTGCTTGTCTCGGCCTGCGGGCGTGCCGACGGGTCATCGGCCGGGTTCTCGTCGGTGTGCGAGTAGATCAGCCTGGTCGGGGTCAGCACCAGCACGCTCATGTGCCGGCGGACCTCCATGGCGGGGTCGAACAGGGCATCGTGGTGCACCACGAACGAGACCACGTCCTCGGAGCCCAGGGCCGAGGAAACGGCGTCGGCGACCAGGCCCGGATAATAGCCGCTCCGTTCGATCGCCGACCGCAGCCCGTCAGCTGTGGCTTGGATATCCCTCATTACTCCATCCTGCCCTCTCGGTGACCCTATGCCGGCCGAACGGCGGTTCAGCGGCAGCGGCCCGCGCAGTGCCGGGCGCCGCGCCGTGACCTCATCGCGGCGGTGTTCCGGCCGGGCCGAGCAGTCCGGAAGGGGCCACGGCGGTGAGGTCGGCTCGCTCCTGCTCGCCGGGCTCGGGCAGGGCCATCGCCCCCGCCCCCGCGGTCGGCCGTGGCCTGCGCGGCGACGACGCACCGGCCCCTCCCCCACGTCCCCGGTACACGAGCAGCCCGTTCACCGGGTCGGGTACGGCGTCGAGCGCAGCCTGGACGGCGGGGATGGCGCGGAAGGCCTCCCACCGGGAGTCCTCACCGAACTCCACCTCGAAAACGACTCCCCATCTGTGCTCATGCCATTCCCAGCTGATGGCCCCGGCTGTTACCGCCGACTCGATCAGCATGGACGAGTGGGTATCCCGCCACAACCCGGCGGGAAACTCGCTGTGAAATACCTCGATCGACCACCACTCGGACATACCCCCGACGATAAGCGCTGAGGGCTCCGCCCGCATCCTCGCCGCGGCGAGCGCGGCCACGGGGCCGCCCGGCCCAGACCGCGGCCCTCTGGTTCGCGGCGCCTTCGGTGGGGGCGAGCCCGGGCCGGCCCGAAGCGGGTACGTGAACACGGGTCCAGCACGGCGGCGAACACCGGGCACGGCGGGACTCACGGTGCGATTCAGCCGATGGCGAACCGGTGCACGCCGCGGCGAATTTAGGAAATTTGAACTTCCTTTATGGCCGGAGCAGGCGCGTTTTCCTGGCCATTCTGGAACAGGCACGAAAGTCCAGGTCCGCCCCCACAGCCGTCAGGGAACAAACGCGGGTGACGGCGGCGTGGCCGACGGCCCTATCATCCGCCCTGGCCGGCAAGTGCGTCCCTGATCCGCTGCGCGTAGGCGGCCGCCTCGGCGTCGTCGGCGTACTTCTGGCGTGGCCAGAAGAAGCCGCGCAGGCCGTCGCCTCGCGTCCGGGGCACGACGTGCACATGCAGGTGGGGCACGCTCTGGCTGACCACGTTGTTCAGCGCGACGAAGCTGCCCTGGGCGCCGAGCGCGGCCGGCAGCGCGGTGCTGACCCGCTGGACCCGGATAAACAGCGGGCCGACCAGGACCGCTGGCAGGTCGGCCAGCGTCTCGTAGTGGTCGCGCGGTATCACCAGCACGTGGCCCTTGAACAGCGGCCTGCGGTCGAGGAACGCCACGGCCGTCTCGTCGGCGAGCACGATCTCGGCCGGCACCTCCCCGCTGGCGATGTCACAGAAAACACAATCGCTCACGACCGGCCACCCTAGTGGCCGGAGAGGGCTGGCACGCGCCACCGAGCAGGCATTACGGTGCGGAACGTGGCGGGCGACGGGCGTCGGCATGTGGTGGCCTTCGGCGGGCTGCCGTGGCCGGACCCACCCGCGGCACGTCAGCCCTTCCGCGACTACCTGTGCGGGCTGACCGGCCGGGCCGGCCCCCGGATCGGCGTGCTGACCACCGCCGTCGGTGACGATCCGGCCGCCGTGGCGCAGGCTTGCGCCTGGTTCGAGGGCACGGGCGGCGAGGTGGCGCACCTGGCGCTGTTCCCGATGCCATCCGTGGCCGACCCGGAAGATTTCCTGCTCTCGCGGGACCTGATCTTCGTCGGCGGGGGCAGCGTGGCGAACATGCTCGCCGTGTGGCGTGTCCACCGGCTTGACCGCATCCTGCGCGCCGCCTGGCAGGCCGGGGTGGTTCTGGCCGGGGTGAGCGCCGGCGCGATCTGCTGGTTCGAGGGCGGCACGACCGACTCTTTCGGCCCAGACCTGCGAATTTTCACCGGCGGCCTCGGCCTGCTCGCGGGCAGCTACTGCCCGCACTACGACTCCGAGCCCGGCCGGCGCCCGCTGTTCACCTCGCTCATCGCGGCCGGCCTGCTCCCGGCCGGGATCGCCTGCGACGACGGCGCCGGCGCGCACTTCATCGACGACGAACTGCATGCCGTGGTCAGCGGCCTGCCCGGCGCCGCCGGATACCTGGTGGCACCGGACGGTGCCGGGGGGGTCACCCAGGCCACGCTGGCCGCCAGACCGCTGCCGGGAGCGGGCACCTGACCCGGCGGCCGGGCGCCCGGCCCACCCGGCCCAGTGGCGTGCACCTGCGCCCGGAGCCACCGGCGCCCAGGCCGTCGCACGTGTCAGCCGGGAGGATGACTGCCGACCGGCCGCGGGGATGACGACCGCGGCCGGGGGCGGCGCTTACGCTTGACCTGTGGCCGCCATGTACGCCTGGCTGCGCCGCCACCCGAAGCTGGTGGACGGTGGGCTGGCGGCCGTGCTGGCGTTTCTCGGCATTGTGTCCAGCCTGGCCACCGGGAACCTGACCGCCGTGCCGCTGATGATCGCGCTCGCGGTCCCGGTGACCTTCCGCCGCGCCTACCCGGTCGCCTCCTTCGCGGCCGCCATTGCCGTCGGCGCGCTTCAGGTACTGCTCAACTACCAGCCAAGCCCTACCGACCTGGCCATCGTCATCCTCCTCTACACTCTCGCCGCCTATACACCGCGGCGGATCTCGGTCGCCGGGCTCGCCATCTGCCTGGTGGGCTCGGCGGCGGGGGTCGCCCGGTGGATGCCAGGGCAGATGGGCCTGCTGAGCTCGGTCCTGGTCGGCTCGATCATGTTCGCCGGGCCGTCGCTGATCGCGTGGGTGTTCGGCGACTCGATGCGCTACCGCCGGGCGTACTACACCAGCCTGGAAGACCGGGCGGCCCGGCTGGAGGCCGAGCGCGATGCCCAGGCGCAGATCGCCGCCGCCGCGGAACGGGCCAGGATCGCCCGCGAGCTGCACGACGTGGTCGCCCACAACGTGAGCGTGATGGTGGTCCAGGCGGACGGTGCCTCATACGCGCTGCTGTCCGACCCGGACCGCGCCAGGCAGGCGCTGGCCGCGATCGCCGCCACCGGCCGGCAGGCACTGGCCGAGATGCGGCGCATGCTTGGCGTGCTCCGCCGGGACGAGGACGGCACCGAGCCGGGTCGTGCCCCGCTTCCTGGCATCGGCCAGCTGGGCGAGCTGCTGGAGCAGACCCGGGCCGCGGGACTCGCGGTCTCGTTCACCGTGGAGGGCGTGCCCCAGACCCTGCCGGACGGCGCGGCGCTGGCGGCCTACCGGATCGTGCAGGAGTCGCTCACCAACACCCGCAAGCACGGCGGGCCGAGGGCCACCGCCCAGGTGACGTTGCGCTACCTGGAGGACGCGCTGCTGCTGCGGATCACCGACGACGGCCGGGGTGCGGCCGCCGCATCGGACGGGGCCGGCCACGGGCTGACGGGGATGCGCGAGCGGGTTGCCACCTACGGCGGCTGGGTGCAGGCGGGCCCGCGCCCGTCCGGGGGGTACCACGTCACGGCGCGGCTGCCGCTGGCATCCTCGGCGCCCCGGCGGGCCATCGCGAACACGAGCGGGGCCGGTGCCGCATGAGCATCCGGATCGTGCTCGTCGACGACCAGGAACTCGTGCGGGCCGGGTTCCGCATGGTGCTCGACGCCCAGCCGGACATGGCGGTGGTCGGCGAGGCGGGCGACGGGCTGGCCGCGACCCGGATGCTGCGTACCACCCCCGCCGACGTCGTGGTGATGGATGTGCGGATGCCCAGGCTGGACGGGATCGAGGCGACCCGGCAGATCTGCCAGGCAGGCGACCGGCCGCGGGTGCTCATGCTCACCACGTTCGACCTCGACGAGTACGCCTACTCCGCGCTCAAGGCCGGAGCCAGCGGGTTCCTGCTCAAGGACGTGCCGCCCGAGGAACTGCTGTTCGGCATCAGGGCGGTGCATTCCGGCGACGCGGTGGTCGCACCGTCCACCACCCGCCGCCTGATCGACCGCTTCGCGCCGCTGTTCCCGGCCGGCGAGGGACCGGCCCCGCCGGACCTCGCCTGCCTGACCGGGCGGGAGCGGGAGGTGCTCGCCCACGTCGCCCAGGGCCTGTCCAACGCCGAGATCGCCGGGCGGCTGTTCGTGTCCGAGGCCACCGTGAAGACGCACGTCGGCCGCGTGCTGGCCAAGCTCGGCCTGCGTGACCGGGTCCAGGCGGTGGTGTTCGCCTATGAGACCGGCCTGGTCAAGGCGCGCGGCGCGGGCTGAGCCCGGCCCACCGTCAAGCGCTGTCCCCGCCGCGCGACGCGGCCCGGCGCAGCGACCAGCCGAGCCCCGCGAAGACGCCGACGGGCGTCAGCCACCAGGCGTTGACGTTCGCGACGTGGACGAGCAGGCCGGTCACCGCCAGGGACAGCACAACGGCGACCGCCCCGCGCCAGTCGTCACCGACGATGAAGTCGTACCAGAACGCGCCGAACGACCGGAGGCGCCCGCTCACCCGGCGGCCCAGCCCGGCGGCGGCACCGCCATCCCCCGTCATCGGGCACCCTCGTCCGGTCCCGCCGGTGCCGTCGCGTGCACGGTGGCCGTGGCCCGTGCGGCGGCGCCCGGTGCGGCGACCACCCGGCCACGGCGCAGCAGCGCCACGTACGCCAGGGCGACCAGCGTGGTCAGCGGGACGATCACGAGCAGGGCGGCGTCGTGTCCCGGCCATGACGCGCCCGCACCCTCGGCGCCCCAGAAGACGCCGAACGAGGTCAGCATGACGCCGACGCCGAACTTCAGGCTGTTCTCGGGCACCCGCGACAGCGGCGCGTGCACCGCCACGCCCACCGCGGCCACGACGATCACGGCGGCCACGGCGCTGAGCGCGGCAAGGCCCACATCGTTCTGGCTGGCGCCGAACGTGATGGCGATGAACACCACCTCAAGCCCCTCCAGCAGCACCCCCTTGAACGACAGGGTGAACGCGTACCAGTCGCTGACCAGGCCCCGCCGCCCGCCCGCCGCGGCTCTCGCGGCCGCGACCTGGCGGGCGTAAATCCCGCCCTCGTCGTGCAGTCCCTGGTGGCCGGAGGCGCGCAGGATGGCCTTGCGGAGCCACTGCAGGCCGAAAGCCGCGAGCAGCGCGCCCACGATCAGCCGGAGCGCTCCCAGCGGGAGCAGGGCAAGCGCGGGCCCGGCCACGGCTACCACCGCCGCCAGCACGGCGAGCGCGGCGGCCATCCCCTGGAACGTTGAGCGCCATCCGCGGGTCAGGCCGGCCGCGAGCACGATGGTCAGCGCCTCGACGGCCTCGACCGCGCAGGCGACGAAGACGGTCGCCGCGAGCGGAAGGGCGTTCACGTGATCTCCGGCGGCATCAACGGCGACCGTGCGGGAGTACGCGGCCTCGCTCCACGCGGAGGAAGCGGACATCCGTTAGCGACGGGCACACGCCCGCAATAGTAACAATGGTGATTCGCCATATGTGACAGCCGTTACATCGGCCGCGCCGGGATGCTTGCGGGCCCCAAGGGTTCCCCGGGCGTTACGCGGCGTTCACCGCCCATCCCGCGCGTCGCCGCCTGGGACGGGGACGCTGCTCCGAGACCGCGGCGCGGGCGGCCGCCCGCGCCACAGGCACCCGGAGGGAGCGTTCCATGAGTTCATCACTGACCAGGCTCGCCAGCGTCACCATCGCCGCCGGCCTGGCCCTGGCGGCTTTAGCGGCCACCGGCCCGGCGGCCGCCAGCGGCGCCGGCAGCCCCGCCCGGACCGCGACGCCGATCAAGCACGTCATCGTGATCATCGGTGAGAACCACACGTTCGACAACGTGTTCGCGACGTACCGGCCTCCGGGCGGGCAGAAGATCATGAATCTGCTCTCGGAGGGCATCGTCACCGCGCATGGCGGGCCGGGCCCGGATTTCCGCAAGGCCACCCAGCTCACCGCCAGCGACACCAAGACCTACAGCCTCACCCCGAAGGTCACCGGCGCCTACCGAACGCTGCCGCAGCCCAACACGACCTACGTAGCAACGGGCTGCGACGGCCTGCCCCAGAACAGCCCGGACACCCGGTTCCCCGCCGCCCTGCCGAACGGCCCGTACCAGATCACGAAGTACGTGCCCTACCTCGACGATCACACGCAGTACACCGGCGGCTGCGAGTTCACCGGCGCCTTCACCGGCGACCCGCTGCACCGCTTCTACCAGATGTGGCAGCAGACCGCCGCTCATCACGGCCGCCTGTTCACCTGGGTGGCCAACACCGCCGGGGACGATAACGGCGCGAGCCCGCCGGCCCCCATCTTCCAGGGCGGGCTGCAGACCGGCTACTACAACGTGGCCACCGGCGACGCGCCGGTCATGCGCGACCTGGCCCGGCACTACGCGATGAGCGACAACTACCACCAGGCGGTGCAGGGCGGCACCGGCGCCAACCACATCGCGCTCGGCACGGGATTCGCTGCCTCCTATCAGGACACGGCCGGCGCCGCCGCCACCCCGCCCGCGAACCAGATCGAGAACCCGGACCCCAAGCCGGGCACCAACAACAACTACACGCAGGACGGCTACTCCGGCGGCAGCTACTCCGAATGCGCCAACTCCTCCGCGCCCGGCGTCAGCGCGGTCGACAAGTTCCTGGCGGCCCTGCCGTACCGGCCCTTCAGCAACTGCCAGCCCGGCCGCTACTACCTGCTCAACAACTACAACCCGGGCTACAACGTGGACGGCACCGTGAACACCGCGCCGTTCACCGTGCCGCCGCAGAAGACCGACTACCCGACCATCGGCGACGAGCTCTCGGCCCACGGCATCAGCTGGGGGTACTTCGGCGAGGGCTACGACGGCGGCCACCCCAGCCCCGGGTTCTGCGGGATCTGCGACCCCATGCAGTACGCGTCGTCGATCATGACCGACCCCGCCTTGCGCCGCAACACCCAGCACGGCCTGGACGACTTCCTCAGCGAGGCGGCGGACGGCACCCTGCCCGCGGTCTCGTTCCTCAAGCCCGCCGACGATGACGGGCACCCCGGCTACTCCAGCCTCGCCGCGTTCGAGGACTTCATGGCCCGCGCGATCAACGCGGTGCAGGGCAACCGGTCGCTGTGGCGGTCCACCGCGATCTTCGTCACCTTCGACGAGGGCGGCGGTTACTACGACTCGGGCTACATCCAGCCGGTCAGCTTCTTCGGCGACGGCCCGCGCGTGCCGATGATCGTCGTCTCGCCCTACGCCAAGCGCGGCGCGGTGGACCACACCTACAACGACCACGTGTCGGTCCTCAAGTTCATCGAGGCCAACTGGCGGCTGTCGCCGCTGTCGGCGGTCAGCCAGGACAACCTGCCGAACGCGACGCCCGGCGCCTACGTGCCGCGGAACTCGCCCGCGATCGGCGACCTGATGACCATGTTCACCTTCCGCCACCCCGATTTCGCGACCCTCCACCTGCCCACCTAGGCGGAACCGCACCCGGCGGCGGCGCCGGTTCACGCCAGCGGGGACGCGGCGTGCCGCGTTCGCCGGCGCCGCCCCGGGACGGGCCGCCCGCGACCACAGACGCACGAACATCAACCGGCCCGGCAGGCACTAGCATCGAAGCCGTGAGCACGACGCTGAGCATCACGGACACCCCCGCACACCAGATCGACGCCGACGCGCTCGTCGTGGCGGTAGTCACGGGGCCCGGCGGGCCGCAGCTGGCGCCCGGGGCCAAGGACGCGGACGACGCGCTGGGCGGGACGCTGGCGGCCACGCTGGCCGCGCTGGGGGCAACCGGCGAGCCCGGTGAGGTCACCAAGATCGCCACCGGCGGCCGCCTGGCGGCACCGCTCGTCGTCGCCGTCGGGATCGGCGCCGCGGATGGCAGCGATGCCCCCATCGAGCCCGAGGTGCTGCGCCGCGCGGCCGGCGCCGCGGTCCGCGCGGTGGCCAGCCCGGGCGGCAACGGGCAGCCCGCACGGTCCGCACAGCCAGGGCCGCGGCGGGTCGCGCTCGCCCTGCCCGCCCGCGACCAGGTGGAGGCGGAGGCGGTCGCGCTCGGCGCGCTGCTCGGTGCCTACGCGTTCCGGCGGTACCGGACCGGGCCCGCCGGGGACGTGGCGCTCACGCTGCTGGCCGATGGCAGCCACGCAGCCGAGGCGGCACGCCGGGCAGAGGTGCTCGCCGCCGCAGTCAACCTGGTCCGCGACCTGGTCAACACCGGGCCGTCCGACCTCGTGCCCACCATGTTCGCCGCCCGGGCCGAACAGGTCGCGGCGGTGTCCGGGCTGGGCATCACGGTGCTGGACGAGCAGGCGCTCACCGCTGGCGGCTACGGCGGCATCCTCGGCGTCGGGCAGGGCTCGGTCCACCCGCCGCGGCTGGTCCGGCTCGAGTATGCCCCGCCGCAGGCGAGCAAGGTGCTCGTGCTCGCGGGCAAGGGAATCACCTTCGATTCCGGTGGCCTGTCGCTCAAGCCCGCCAAGGCGATGGAAACGATGAAGTCGGACATGGGCGGCGCGGCGGCGGTGCTGGGCGCCATGCAGGCGATCGCCGCGCTGGGCCTGCCGGTGCGGGTGATCGGCTACCTGCCGCTCGCCGAGAACATGCCGAGCGGGACCGCCCAGCGCCCGTCCGACGTGCTCACCATCTACGGCGGGACCACCGTGGAGGTGCTCAACACCGACGCCGAAGGACGCCTGGTGCTCGCCGACGCCCTCGCCCGCTCCGGGTCCGACTCCCCCGACGTGCTCGTCGACGTGGCGACGCTGACCGGCGCCCAGGTGGTATCGCTGGGCACGAGGGTGGCCGGCGTGATGGCCAACGATGACGCGCTGCGCGACGCGGTCGTGGACGCGGCCGGGCGGGCCGGCGAGGCGATGTGGCCGATGCCCCTGCCCGACGAGCTCCGCAAGGGCCTGGAGTCGTCCATCGCCGACCTCACCAACGTGGCCCCGGACCGCAACGGGGGGATGCTGGTGGCCGGGCTGTTCCTGCGAGAGTTCGTGCCGCTTGGCGTGCGCTGGGCGCACCTGGACATCGCCGGGCCGTCGTACAACGAGGGGTCGCCGCATGGGTATACCCCCAAGGGCGGGACAGGAGCTGCCACCAGGGCCCTGGTGCAGATCGCACAGGACATGGCGGACGGGCGCCTGTAGCCGGGCCAGGCCGGGCGGGTGACCGGACAGACGACCAAGGAGCATTCTCGTGGCGGACAGCAGCGACCGGTACGACATCGTCGTTCTCGGCGGCGGCAGCGGTGGCTACGCCTGCGCGCTGAGAGCGGCCGAGCTCGGCAAGCGCGTCGCGCTCATCGAGAGGGACAAGGTCGGCGGCACCTGCCTGCACCGGGGGTGCATCCCGACCAAGGCTCTCCTGCACGCGGCCGAGATCGCCGACCAGGCGAACGAGGCCGAGACCTTCGGCGTGCGGGCCCGTTTCGACGGCATCGACATGGCAGGGGTCAACGCCTACAAGGACAAGGTGGTCGACCGGCTCTGGAAGGGCCTGCAGAGCACGATCGCGAGCCGCAAGGTCGCCGTGATCTACGGCGACGGCCGCCTGGTCTCGCCGACCGCGGTCCAGGTCGGCGACACGGTCTACGAGGGCGCGCACGTGGTGCTGGCGACCGGCTCCGAGGCCCGGAGCCTGCCCGGGCTGGCGATCGACGGCCAGCGGGTCATCACCAGCGATCAGGCCCTGAAGCTGGACCGGGTCCCCGGGTCGGTGGTCATCCTGGGCGGTGGGGTCATCGGGGTGGAGTTCGCCAGTATCTGGCGGTCATTCGGCGCCGAGGTGACCATCGTCGAGATGCTCCCCCACCTGCTGCCGCCCGAGGACGAGTCCAGCTCCAAGCTGCTGGAGCGTGCCTTCCGCCGCCGCGGGATCGCCTACCAGCTGGGGGCCATGTTCGAAGGGGTGAAGGAGGCGCCGGACGGGCTGACCGTCACCCTGGAAGGCGGGAAGACCCTCAATGCGGAGATGTTGCTCGTCGCCGTCGGCCGCGGCCCGGTCTCAGCCGGGCTCGGGTACGAAGAGGCCGGCGTGGCGGTCGACCGTGGCTTCGTGATCGTGGACGAGTACTGCCGGACCAATGTGCCGACCATCTCGGCGGTCGGCGACCTCACCCCCGGGCTCCAGCTCGCACACGTCGGCTTCGCCGAGGGCATCCTGGTCGCTGAGCAGGTCGGCGGGCTGGAAGTGACCCCGATCGACTACGACGGGGTACCGCGGATCACCTACAGCGATCCCGAGGTCGCGTCCGTGGGGATCACCTCGGCGATGGCCGCCGAGCGCGGGATCGAGACCACCGAATTCACCTACAACCTCGGCGGGAACGGCAAGAGCGTCATCCTGCAGACCCAGGGGGCGGCCAAGGTCATCGCCGCGGCCAACGGCGCCCCGGGCCGGCCAGGGCCGGTGCTCGGTGTGCACCTGGTCGGCGCCCGGGTGGGCGAGCTGATCGCCGAGGGGCAGCTCATCTACAACTGGGAGGCGCTGCCGTCGGAGGTGGCGCAGCTCATCCACCCGCACCCGACCCAGTCGGAGATCATCGGCGAGGCACATCTCGCACTTGCCGGAAAGCCTCTCCACACACACGCATGACCGGGAACATGCTCAGGAGGAAACCCCGCCGCCGGGTACCCACCAATGCCGGATAGCGAAGGAGTCACCTAAAGCCATGTCGGTCTCCGTATCCATGCCCCAGCTGGGCGAGAGCGTCACCGAAGGCACCGTCACGCGCTGGCTCAAGAAAGAGGGCGAGCGGGTGGAGGCTGACGAGCCACTACTCGAGGTCTCCACGGACAAAGTTGATACCGAGATCCCCTCGCCGGTGTCGGGAATCCTGCGTGGCATCACGGTCGCCGAGGACGAAACCGTCGCCGTCGGCGCCGAGCTGGCGGGGATCGACGAGACCGGGGATGGGGCCGGCGCGGCCGGTGGGGCCGCAC
>Ga0081540_1000578_pt1 | contig 35378 bp, 39 predicted proteins | sample TabmetS2T1R1_FD_71024 | JGI IMG/M metagenome (GOLD analysis project Ga0081540, IMG submission 71024) | Tabebuia heterophylla rhizosphere microbial communities from the University of Puerto Rico - S2T1R1 | ecosystem: Host-associated > Plants > Roots > Rhizosphere ...
GATCTAGCGGAGATCGCCGACCTGTTCGCGGCGCCGGCGGCCTAGCAACGCCGCGCCGCGCCGCGGCGGTGCGCGGCCGGCGGGCCCTCTCAAGGTTGGCACTCGCCGATGCGGCGACCCGCCTGCGTCTCTGTCAGCGTCATGTTTTTGCCGCCCAACTTCATGGCGATGCGCCCATCGAAGGCGGTGCCGGCGAGACGATAGCTGGCCGAGGCGATGGCGGCGTTGCCGCCGGGGCAGACGATGTCGAAGCTGAGCGTCGAGCCTTGCTGGTGCACGTTGAAAACGGGACAGTGGGAAAACGGATTGTTTTCGCTCAAGGCCATCAGCCCATGCGTGCCGACCGCATCCTGGGCTGGCACACAAAGGCTCAATACCCGCGCGGCCGCCGCCCCCTCAATGTTGGGCAGATCGAGGCGGACGCTCACCTCGTAGCGGCCCGGCTCGAGCGCGCCGGCATCGACCGCATTGGCCGGGCTCGCCGGTGCTGGGACGATGAGGGCCAGCGCCAAAACTTCCCGCTTCACCTCGCCCTCCTGTGCGGCCGTGGTGGGAGCCGACCCAATCGGCCGCTTTTTCCTCCCCGTCAAGAGCAGCAGAAAGCAAAAAGAAGGTCGGCGAAAGAGGCCGCAGCGCATCGCGCGCCAAAGGGCGCCTCGTTAAGCGCAAAAAAGCCGATTAGACTCGGGGGCGCCCTAGTGCCGGGTGCGCTTTGCGCCGGCTGGGCGCCGGGGGCTTGAGGCCTTTGGCCGGTTGGGAGCTGAGCTCAAAATGCGCCGCTCAAAGGTGTTCGCTGCCGCGCTGCTGGGGGCCCTCGCCTGGCTTGCCACCGCGCCGGCCTTCGCGCGCGAGCTTTCCAGCCAATGGCAGGCGCCGCCCGGTGATGCCTTGGAGCATACGGCCGCCGGATTTGCCAAGATCTTGTGCTCCGCCGTCTTTATCACCGGTCGCGATCTGGCCACGGCCGTTGCCGAGGATGGTTTCTTTGTGGCGCCGCGCGCCGAGCGTCGTCTGCTCAAGCCCACGCTCGATGCCGCAGGCCGGGCCGTCTCGGTGCGCCTGCCCAATGGGCGCACGCGCTCGGCCAAACTGGTGGGTGAGCAAGGCTGCGTCACCCTGCCGGCGGGTGCCGACGCGCCGTTCTTCACGCCCGTGCCGGTCGCCTCGAGGCTACCCGACGCGCACACCCAAGCTTGGCCCATGGGCGATGCCGGTGCGGAGGCCGCCACCGGCGCCGCGATCGATCAGCCGATGCTGGCCGCCGCCGTTGCCGCCGCCTTCGATCCGCCGCAGGGGCTGACCGCGGCCTTCGTCGTGGCGCACAAGGGGCGCATCATTGCCGAGCGCTACGCGGCAGGAAGCGACCGTGACACGCGCCTGCCGGGCTGGTCGATGGGCAAGAGCGTGACGGCCACCTTGCTGGGGCAGCTCATCCACGCCGGCGCTTTTAAGCTTTGGGACCCGGCCCCCATCGAGGCGTGGCAGGCGGCGGGCGATCCGCGCCGGGACATCCGCATCGCCGATCTCCTGCGCATGTCGAGCGGCCTTCACTTCATCGCCCCGCAGGACCCCGATTTCAATGCGGCGCGCGGCTATCCCGATCATCTCTACGTCTATACGGGTGCCATCGATGCCTTTCAGTGGGCCAGCAGCCGTCCCGCGCAATGGGTGCCCAACACGGTCGGACGCTACCGCAACTCCGACCCGCTGGTGATCGGCGCCCTGATCAAGCAGGCGGTTGTTGCCCGCGGCGAGGAGTACTTGTCCTACCCGCAACGGCGCCTGTTCGACAGGCTGGGGATCCGGCGCTTCGTGCTCGAGACCGACCCTTACGGCAATTTTCTGCTGCAAGGCTACGAGCTCGGCACCGCCCGCGACTGGCTGCGCCTTGGCCTGCTCTATCAGCAGGACGGGCTTTGGAACGGCGAGCGCCTGCTGCCCGAAGGCTGGAGCAATTTTGTGCGCACGCCGGCCCCGGCTTGGTCCGAGCCGCTCTATGGCGGCTTCTTCTGGCTCAATCGGCTGCGGCAATGGCCGGTGCCCGAGGACGCCTACTACATGGCCGGCTCGGGCGGCCAAATCACCCTGATCGTGCCGACCCACGATCTGGTGGTCGTGCGGCTTGGCCATTACCAAGGCGAGCCGTTGGGGACGCCCGCCCTGGCCCGCGCGCTGAGTTTGTTGCTGCGCGCCGTGCCGCAGGCCCGCGCACCCTGGCAGCCGCCACCACTCTAAGGGCTCGTTTGCCCTGTGGCGGCGCGCCGTCGCCCTCGCCCTGGCGCGCCTCGGCTGGCGCCAGGGCGGGAACTAAAAAAGACTGTAGTGGCGACGCGTCGCCCGTCGTTTGCCGCTTGATGGCGTTTGGCGCTCAGGCCTGGAGCACACCGGAGGCCTTGGCCACGTGGGTGGCGATGGCATCCATCAGCGGCGGCGACAGACAATCGTAGGGTTCGAGCTTGAGCTCCCGCAAGCGCGCGCGCACGGCCGGCATCTGGTCGGGCTTGGCGCCCGATTCGATGATCGAGGAGACGAAGGCGGCAAACTCGGGGGCCGACCAGCCCGCATCCTTCGACAGCTCGGTATGGATAAAGTCGAGGCCGTAGAAGGGGTGCTTGGTGTTTTCGATGCGGCCGTACATATGCACGCCGCAGTCCGTGCAGGCATAGCGCTGGATCGCCGCGTTGGCATCCACGACTTTGAGTTTCTCGGCACCCTTGCTCACGGATAACTTGTCGCGTGGCACCACCGCGACCTGAGAAAACAAGGCACCCGCCGGCTTCCAGCACTTGGTGCAGCCGCAGACGTGATTGTGGGCCGATTGGCTAGAAACACTGACTTCGACGGGATTGCTCGCGCATTGGCAGGTGAGCGTGCCGCCAGCGAAGCTCGATGCGCCGGGCTTAACGCCATTGTCAACGGCTGGATGAATCGACGTCTGTGCCATCGTAGGTCCTCCCTTATTCGCCGACGGCGCATGGGTTTGCCGCGGCGGTTGACCACTTTCTTTCGACCTCGTCACACCAATGAGATTTAGAAAGCTGCTCCAAGGTTTCATGTTGGCCTCGATCCCAGTCTTTCTCAGGTGAGCTTAGACCTGTCTTTCCCGCTTGGAAACTTGCAATCACGCAAAAACCAATCAAGATCCCATGAGCTGCATTTGCCCTTGGGGAGCCGGGCGCAGGTGGGACGTCTCCCCCCGCTTTTTTGCCCGCCGCTCAGGGGCCAGCAATAACGGCCGACGGTGTCCATGCTATGGTGCCGCCAAGCCTTATGCCCAACATCGACCCAGATATCGACAAGGAGGAAGCCGCCATGAAGTCCCGCGCTGCCGTCGCCGTCGAGAAGGGAAAGCCGCTCCAGATCATGGATGTGGAGCTAGAAGGCCCGAAGGCCGGTGAGGTGCTGGTCGAGATCAAGGCAACGGGGATCTGCCACACCGACGAATTCACCCTATCGGGTGCCGACCCCGAGGGTCTGTTTCCGGCCATCCTCGGCCATGAAGGCGCGGGCATCGTCGTCGATGTGGGCGCCAACGTCGCCAGCGTGAAAAAAGGCGACCACGTCATCCCGCTTTACACGCCCGAATGCCGGCAGTGCCCCTCCTGCCTGTCGCGCAAGACCAACCTGTGCACCGCCATCCGCGCCACCCAGGGCCAAGGCTTGATGCCCGACGGCAGCTCGCGCTTCTCGCTCGACGGCAAGCGGCTGTTTCACTACATGGGCACCTCGACCTTTTCCAACTTCACCGTGCTTCCCGAAATCGCCGTTGCCAAGGTCCGCGAGGACGCCCCGTTCGATAAGATCTGCTACATCGGCTGCGGCGTCACCACAGGCATCGGCGCCGTCCTCAACACCGCCAAGGTGGAGCCCGGGGCGACGGCGGTCGTGTTCGGTCTGGGCGGCATCGGTCTCAACGTCATCCAGGGTCTACGGCTCGCCGGCGCCGATATGATCATTGGCGTTGACGTCAATGCCGACAAGAAGCCCTGGGGGGAGCGCTTCGGCATGACCCACTTCGTCAATGCGAGCGAGGCCGGCAAGGATTTGGTGGGCCACCTCGTCAACATGACCAAGCGCGGGGCCGACCAGATCGGCGGCGCCGACTATACCTTTGATTGCACGGGCAACGTCACCGTGATGCGCCAGGCGCTGGAAGCGTGCCATCGCGGCTGGGGCCAATCCATCATCATCGGCGTGGCCCCCGCGGGCGCCGAAATTGCCACCAGGCCGTTCCAGCTGGTCACCGGGAGGGTGTGGAAGGGGACGGCCTTCGGCGGGGCCCGCGGCCGCACCGATGTGCCCAAGATCGTCGACTGGTACATGAACAAAAAGATCGAGATCGACCCGATGATCACCCACACCATGCCCTTGACCGACATCAATAAGGGGTTCGACCTCATGCATGCCGGCAAAAGCATTCGCAGCGTCGTGATCTACTGATTTCCGAGCGCGGGGCCCGCGGCGCGCCGAGCCCGTCGGTGTCGGCGCGCCCAAGCCGGCTTTAACCGAGCCGGCCTAACGGCGCGTCCGTGCCGCGCCTATTTGGTCTTGCCGTCGGCCGAGTATTGTTCCAGGAACGCCAACAGGTCATTGATATCTTTTTCGTCCGTTATGCCCGGAAATACCATCTTGGTGTTTGGAATTTTTGCCTTGGGATTCTTGATGTACTCGCGGAACGTGGCCTCGTCCCAAACGATCCCGGAACTCTTGTTGGCCTCCGAATAATTAAAGCCTTCGACCGTTCCGGCCTTGCGCCCCATCAAGCCGTTGAGCGAGGGTCCCACCAGATTCCGGGCACCCGGGCCCACCTGATGACAGGCGCGACACTTGTTGAAGACAGCCTTGCCGTCATCGACACTTTGCGCCCGGGCCGGCGTTGCGGCCAGCGTCATGGCCAGGGTCGAGGCCAGGGTCGAGGCCAGGGTCATGGCAAAGAGCGCGAGGGCGGCCAGAGGCCGAGCGCGGACGTGTTGCAAGCACAATTGGCAATCGCGGTGATTTGGCATGCGGGGTGCGTGGAGCGTTTGTTGAGCGGTGATGGCCGAGCCGACCAGCCGACCGGGCAGGGTTAGCGTGGACGGGCGCAAGGTGAGCGTAAATGCGGCGGGAACCTGAAGGCGATCGGGCCGGCAAGACTGGAGCCAAGCGCCTGCTGGCACGTCGTCTCAATCACGCCGGCGCCCTTGGCGCGGAGCAAGGCTGGCTCAACGCCCATCTAGTTCCGCCGGCAGGTAACTGCTAACTTCCATGCCGACCTGCTGTTCTTCAACCTGAGGCTTATCCCACGCTTTTTTCATGGCTTGCTCCCGAGCTCAGTCACGGCACGACACCGGCGACACGGGACCTCTCGGCACCCCAGCACGTTCCTGGCTGAAGACGTTTCGTTTTGGTCCCGTCCGGCAATTCCCGAAGTATCAGGCAGAGTGCGGTCGAGAGCAAACGGAATTTGCCAAGTTCCGGCTTGACGACTTTGTGAGCACTGACGTTCCGCGGCCCACGCCGATCACGCTGACGACCCTTTATGCGCGCATGAGGCGAAACAGGCTGATGCCGATGGACCAGCAACCGCGCACGCCTCGGGGCTCAAAGGCTACCGGCAATGTTTCCATCGGCGGGGCCCGCACACTTGGCCGCAGACGCAGCGCGCACGGGCTCCTGGGCTTGTGCCTCATCATTGCCACCCAGCTCGCCTTCCCCGCCATGGCCGCCTCGCAGCAGGCGGCGGGCGCGCCCGCGGTCGGCCAACGGCTGGCGATCGTGCTCGCCCGCGAGCGCCGCGACCTGCCCCCGCCCCTGTCTTTGCTCGATATGCCCGCCGCCGATGACGCCACCGCTGGCGCCCAGCTCGCCATCAACGACAACAACACAACCGGTCGATTTCTGAAGCAAGAGTTCAGCCTCGAGGTCATCCAGGCCGCAGCCGGCGACCTCGTCGCCGAGCTGGAGGCGCGGGCTCACCAAGGTGTGGCCTTTTTCGTGGTCGACGCCAGCGCCCCGACGCTGCTGGCGCTCGCCGATCGGCTCAAGGACCGCAACGTCCTGCTGCTCAATGCGGGCTCGAACGCCGATGAGCTCAGGGCCGAGGGCTGCCGGCGCAACATCGTGCATACGGCACCCTCGCGCAGCATGCTCGCCGACGCCTTGGCCCAGTACCTGGTGTGGAAGCGCTGGCGGCGCTGGTTTCTGGTGCTGGGCGCCGACGCCGACGATCGGGCCTTTGCCGACGCCATCCGGCGCGGCGCCAAACGCTTCGGCGCCAAGATCGTGCAGGAGCGCACCTTTAGCCTTGATCCTGGCAACCGACGCGCCGATGGCGGCCACGAACAGATCCAAGAGCAAATTCCGGCCTTTACCCAGAACGTGCCCGACTATGACGTGCTGGTGGTGGCCGATGAGGCCGGCCAGTTCGGCGACTACCTGCCCTATCGCACCTGGGATGCGCGCCCCGTGGCGGGCAGCCAAGGTCTGGTGCCGTCGAGCTGGCATCCGGCGCTCGAGCAGTGGGGCGCCACCCAGTTTCAAAACCGGTTTGTCCGTCTTGCCAATCGACCCATGCGCCCCCTCGACTACAACGTCTGGGTGGCCGTTCGCTCGATCGGTGAGGCGGCCACCCGCGCCAAGAGCGCGGCGGCCAGTGACGTCATTGCCTACCTGCGCTCAGACGAGTTCGAACTTGCCGCCTTCAAGGGCCGCAAGCTCAGCTATCGGCCCTGGAATGGCCAACTGCGGCAGCCGATTTTGCTCGGCACGCCGAAGCTGCCCGTGACGGTCTCGCCGCAGCCCGGATTCTTGCATCCGACCTCCGAGCTCGATACGCTCGGCAGCGACAAGCCGGAATCCCCTTGCAAAGCCTACGCATCCCCATGAGACCACATCCCCAGTGCGTCGCGTGGCTCCGGGCCGTTGCTCAGACACGCGTCGGCCCTTTCGCCCGGTCGCTGTCCCTCGCCTGGGGGTTGAGCCTTGCCGCGCTCGGCGCCGGCACCAGCCCGCTTGCGGCCTACACCGTCTATATCACCAACGAGAAGGACAACACGGTCAGCATCATCGATAGTGGCAAGCTCGAGGTGGTGAAGACCATCAAGGTCGGGCAACGCCCGCGCGGTATCACGCTTTCCAAGGACCAAAAGTGGCTCTTCATCTGCACCAGCGACGATAACACCGTGCAGGTGTGGGACACCGAGACGCTCAGCTTCGTAAAAACCCTCCCCTCGGGACCGGATCCGGAGCTCTTCGTCCTGCATCCCTCCGGCAATCCGCTCTATATCGCCAACGAGGACGACAACCTGGTCACCGTCGTCGACGTCGCGGCAAATAACGTGGTGGCCGAAATCTCCGTCGGCGTCGAACCGGAGGGGCTGGGCATCAGCCCGGACGGAGGCTTGCTGGTCGCCACCTCCGAGACCACCAACATGGCCCACTTCATCGACACCGCGAGCCACACGATTATCGACAATGTCCTGGTCGATAGCCGGCCGCGGGTGGCGGAGTTCACCCCCGACGGCTCGCAGGTGTGGGTCAGCGCCGAAATCGGCGGCAAGGTCAGCGTGATCGATCCCAAGTCGCGCAAGATCCTGGCCAAGATCGCCTTCGAGATTCCAGGCGTTAATCCGGACGCCATCCAGCCCGTCGGCGTGCGCATCAGCCGCAACGGCAAATTGGCCTTCGTGGCGCTGGGCCTGGCCAACCGCGTCGCCGTCATCGATACGGCGACGTTCAAGGTTGAGAAGTACCTCCTCGTCGGCCAGCGCGTCTGGCAGCTCGCCTTTACGCCGGACGACAAGCTGCTGTTCACCACCAATGGCGCCTCCAACGACGTCTCGGTGATCGACGTTGAAAAACTCCGCGTGCTGCGCTCGATCAGGGTTGGACGCTATCCCTGGGGTGTGGTGGTGGCCGGGCATTGACCGCCCCCCGCGCGCCATTGCACCGCCCCGCGGGTTCGAGGCGCAGCACATGTCGTAAGGGCTTGGCGGCCCGCGTCTGGGAGAATCGACCCGCGTCTGGGAGAATCGAGATGGCGCGCGAGGCAGAGGCGTTCTTTGTTCGCATCGGCTCGGGCCAATCTGCCTGGCAGTGCCGCTCGCTGCACGGCAAGGGCCTGACCGGAAAGTTTATCGCCACGCCATGACGCCTCCCGTGTGCCCGCCTCGAGAGCCCGATGCCCTCAACGTTCGCGGCCTCTCCCATCGCTTCGGGCAAAACCTGGCCCTCGACAACGTCTCGCTGGCGGTACCGCGCGGGGCCTTTGTCGTGCTGTTGGGCCCAAACGGGGCGGGCAAGTCGACCCTGTTCGCCCTTGCCACCCGGCTCTACGATAATGTCAGCGGCGAGATTCGCATCTTGGGCCACGACGTCCGCCGCCAGCCGATGGCGGCCCTCAGGAACCTGGGCGTGGTGTTCCAAAGCCGCAGCCTCGATGGCGATCTTAGCCTGCAGCAGAACCTGATCTATCACGCCTCCCTGCACGGCATTCCCCGCCGCGAGGCCAAGCAGCGCGCGGCGCGCGCCTTGGCCACGGTCGGGCTCGGCGAACGCGCCGGCGAAAAAGTGCGCGCACTGTCGGGGGGACAGGCGCGCCGCGTCGAGATCGCGCGCGCCCTGCTGCACGACCCCAGCTGTCTGTTGCTCGACGAGGCGACGGCGGGTCTCGACGTTGCCTCCCGCGAAAGCGTGCTCGGGACGGTCCGCGCCTTGGTGAACGAGCGCGGCGTCGGCGCCCTGTGGGCCACCCACCTCGTGGACGAGGTCGGCAACGAGGATGCCATCGTTCTGTTGCATAGGGGACGCGTGCTCTTTGCGGGCCGCGGGCCGGCCTTGCTGGCGCTGGCCGAGGCGCCGAACTTGCGCGCCGCCTTTTTGCGCCTGGTCGGGAGCGAGCGCGCGGGGGCCGCACCATGAGCGTCGAGGTCGCCTCACCCCGCTTTGGCCTTGCCGGCTATGCCACCTGCTTTGCCGGCATCGCCTGGCGCGAGGTGCTGCGCTTTTTGCATCAACGCGAGCGCTTTCTTTCCGCCCTGGTCAGGCCGCTCGTTTGGCTGTTCATTTTCGCCGCCGGCTTCCGCCAGGTCCTCGGCGTGTCGATCATTCCGCCCTATCAAACCTACGTGCTCTACGAAGTGTTCGTGACGCCGGGCCTGGTTGGCATGATCCAACTCTTCAACGCCATGCAAACCTCCCTATCCATGGTCTACGACCGGGAAACCGGCGTGATGCGCACCTTGCTGCTCTCACCCTTTCCGCGCAGCTTTCTGTTGATTTCCAAACTGGCGGGTGGCGTCGTCGTCTCGTTGCTGCAGGTCTACGTGTTCTTGCTGATCGCCTATTTCTGGGAGATCGAACTGCCGATCATCGGCTACTTCACGGTGCTGCCGGCGCTCCTCTTGTGCGGCCTGATGCTGGGAGCGATCGCGCTCTTTATGTCGTCGGTGATCAAGCAGCTCGAAAACTTCGCCGGGGTCATGAATTTCGTGATCTTCCCCATGTTCTTCGCCTCCTCCGCGCTCTATCCCCTGTGGCGCATCAAGGAGGCAAATCCGTTGCTCTATGAGATTTGCCGCGCCAATCCCTTCACGCACGCCGTCGAACTCATCCGCTTTGCCATGTATGGCCAGCTCGAGCCCGTCGCGCTCGCAGTCGTGCTGGCCTGCACGGGCGTGTTTTTGACCGCGGCCATCTATGCCTATAACCCATCCAAGGGCATGCTGGCCCGGCGCGGAGAGGCCGGTTGAGGAGCCCGCACCATGGCCCGTAACACGCTCGTTCTAGCTGGCCTGATCTTCGCCGCCCTCGGCACGCCAGCGCTCGCCGCCGAGGCCAATAGCCGGGATTGGCCCTGCGTGCAGCGCAAGGTTTCGCTCCTTACCTCGGCGCAATTCTGGGATGGACCGCAAGTCGAGGGCTTGTCGGGGTGGCAGAGCGATGACCGCATCGGCAAGCTGATCCCGGTGCTGCTGAGCCGCCGCTTGCCGCTCGAGACGGTGGCCACCGCGATCGCCAGCTTTGCGGCGCAACAACCCGAAGCCGAGCGCGAGGAGGCGCTCAAGGGGCTGTTCGCCGGCCTATTGGCAAGCGCCAACAGCGAGCGCAACCTGGTGATGGGCGGCATTGAGCGCTTCCAGCAGCGCCAGCGGGCCCGCGCGCACGAAATCGAGCGCCAAGGCGCCGAAATCCATGCCCTCAAGGCGCGCGCCGCCCAGGACGACGCCGCGCGCCAGGAACTCAAGGTCGCCGAGGACAAGTACAACTGGGATGTGCGCGTGTTTAGCGAGCGCCAGCAGTCGCTGCCGCTGGCGTGCGAAATCCCGGTGCTGATCGAACAGCGGCTGTTCCAACTCGGCCGCGAGATCCGCTCGCACATGCGTGATTAAGGGGCGTGATTAAGCGGCGCGATTAAGGGGCGTGACCAAGCGGCGCGATTAGGGCGCGAGTGCGCGATCGCTAGTGCCGCGGCGCCGTGATGGGGTTGGACTGCTCGTCCAGCAACGGCACGCCAAAGGCGAGGAGAACGGCATCGATCTCGCCCTGGTGCCTGGCGATGATGTCGTTGAGCTGGTGCTTCCATTCGTCCTCTTGGTTGCGCACGCCGAAGGTGATGCGATAGGCCATGCGCGGTTCGCCCACCTCCTTGAGGAGCGGCACCAGCACCAGTTTTTCGCCGCCGCGGGCGGCAAAGTAGCCGCCGATCGGCCCCCACAGCACGCCCGCATCGATGTCGCCCGAGCGGATATCGCCGATCATGCGTTCGCCCGGGGAATCGTAGCGTCGGTCCACCATCAAGGGGTAGGGCTTGACGTGCTGCATCAGGCCGAGCCGGATCATGCCGGCCGAGGGCGGCGTGCCGGCGATGAGGCCGATGCGCTTGTCGCGAAGGCGCGGGTCGGCAAGGCTCTCGACGCCGTCGAGCCCCGTCCCCCCGCGATAGACGAGCGCGTAGGTCGAGCGGTAGTAGGGATTGGTGTTGAGCACGAGGTCGTCGCCTTGGGCATAGCCGAGGACCACATCGCAGCGCTTGGCAAACAGCGTATTGCGGATGAAGCCCGTCGCCTGCGGGAAGAAGGTGTACTCGAGCGGCACCTTGAGGTCGGCGGCGACGATCTCGGCGATTTTGTTCTCGAAGCCTTCGCCTTGTTCGTTGGAAAACGGCAGGTTGGCGGGGTCGGCGCAAACGCGCAAGGTGGTGCGATTGACGAGGTCGACGCGCTGGGCTTCGACCCCAGGCGCGGCAAGGAGGCCGCCCGCCAGCACAAGCGCCGCCAGCCACGCGATTGGTCGCTCACTTGCCACCGAAGCAGGCCTTTTCCGTGGCATCCGCGCTCGCCGGCTTCTCGATCCGCTTGGCGGGACGCCCGCGCGGCAGCACGCCGTCGGCGCGCGCTTTCAAGTAAATGTAGATGTCGTCGAGATAGCACATGACATTGGGATTATCCCCGAGCGCTGGCATTTTGCTTTGCTTGTCGGCGCGCACCACTTCGCGACCGCTGGCGACCACCAGCATGAAATCGGCATAGCTCATGGTCTTCAGCGATTCGATCAGGCCGGGGGCATAGGTCGAGCCCTCGCCATCGGGGCCGTGACAGACGTGGCACTCCGAGTGATAGCGCCGGAAGCCCGAGAAGGTGTACCAATCGACCGTGCCATCGCTGGCAATCTGATAGGTCGGCGTCCCGTCGGCCGTCTCCCATTTGCCGTCCTTTTCTTTTTTTTCGGTCTGGCCGGCCGTTTGCGAGACCTGGAAGACGGCGAGCAGGGCAGCGAGGATCAGCGCAAAATTAATGGGCTTCAAGAAGCAACCTCTGGGGTAGCTGAATTGAGAAACGCCGGAGGCGTGACGGGGAGGCCAGGCTGGCCGGCCTCCCCGCGGCGAAGCGCGCTTTAAGGCAGCGTGAAGACCGTCAGCGTGCCGCCGAGCGCCGTGTAGTCACGCAGACCGGCATAGCCGCCGACCGCACCCAGCCCATCGGTCGGGTTGGTGAGGCCAGCCGCCAGGCCGATACCTGCCCAGCCGCCAACGCCCGACAGCACGGCGACATACTGTTTGCCGCCGTGGCTATAGGTCATGACGTTGCCGATGATGCCGGAAGGCGTCTTGAACTTGAACAGTTCCTTGCCGTCCTTCTCATCAACCGCCTTCAGGTAGCCCTCGAGCGTGCCGTAGAAGACGACGCCGCCTGCCGTGGCCAGCGCGCCGGACCAGACCGAGAACTGCTCGGGCTTGGACCAGGCGATCTTGCCTTGGCCGGCGTCCCAGGCAATGAAGTTGCCCATGCCGCCATGGCTCCCGGGCGCCGGGAACATGGACAGTGTCGCCCCGACGTAGGGCTGGCCTGCCGTGTAGGACACCCGGAACGGCTCGTAGTCCATGCAGACGTGATTGGTCGGCACGTAGAACAGGTTGGTCCGCGGCGAGAAGGCTGCGGGTTGCTGATCCTTCGAGCCGAGCGCGGCCGGACAGACGCCCTTGGTGTTCTTGTCCTGACCGGTCTGGAAGGTCGAGTACTTTGAGACGACCTGGGGACGTCCGAATTGCGGACTGTTCTTGTCCATCACCACGCCGCTGGTCCAATTGACCGCCGGGTCGTACTTGTCGGCGACCAATAGCTCGCCCGTGACGCGATCGAGCGTATAGCCCAAACCGTTGCGGTCGAAGTGCACGAGCGCCTTGCGCTTTTGACCCTTGACGTCGATGTCGGCGAGAATCATTTCGTTGACACCGTCGAAGTCCCATTCGTCGAAGGGGGTCATCTGGTAGGCCCAGCGCGCCGCGCCCGTGTCGACGTCTCGGGCGATGATCGACATCGTCCATTTCTGGTCGATGGGTTTGCCATCGGTTCCCGCACGCTGCACCGGGTTCCAAGTGGAGGGATTGGCGGTGCCGTAGAAGAACAGGTTGGTTTCCGGATCATAGGAGAACCAGCCCCAGGCGGTGCCACCGCCAATCTTCCATTGATCGCCGTTCCAGGTCTTCAGGGAGGAGTCTTTGCCGACCGGCTTGCCGAGCGACATTGTCTTTTCGGGGTCGAACAAGGTCTCGGAGTCCGGGCCCAGCGAATAGGCCCGCCACACCTGCTTGCCGGTCTTGGCGTCGTAGGCCGTCACATGGCCGCGCACGCCGAACTCGGCACCGGAGATGCCGACGATGATCTTGTCCTTCACCGGCAAGACTGTCGCCGTATTGGTTTCGCCCTTTTTGGGATCGCCGTTGACGACCTTCCACTTCTCCTTGCCCGTGGCGGCATCGAGCGCAACCAAGGTCGTGTCGGCCTGGTGCAAGTAGATGGTGCCGTCGGCGTGCGCGAGGCCGCGATAGACGGTGTCGCAACACATCACCGGGATGACGGAGGGATCCTGCTTGGGCTCGTATTTCCAGAGAATCTTGCCCTCATTCTTCAGATCGAGGGCGTAGACGATGTTAGGAAAGGGGGTATGCACGTACATGACATCACCCACCACCAGGGGCGAGCCTTCATGACCGCGCAGAACGCCGGTTGAAAACGTCCAAGCCACCTTTAAGTTTTTGACGTTGTCCCGATTGATTTGCTCGAGTTTGCTATAGCGTTGGTTGGCGTAATCTCCGGTCTGGATCGCCCATTGATTGGGGTCTGCCGTCCGGTCCAGGACGTCCTTGCTTGCTTGGGCAGGCACCGCTAACGCGGCCGCCCCCAGCAATACACCTACCAGTGTATGTCTGTGCATAGCGCCACTCCTCCGTAGAATTTATTTCTTATAGAGCGGTAGCGATCGTCGGCACGTCGCGAGCCAAGCCCCCCAAGTCCTCGACTACAGGGCCTGCGAACGGAACGCTCATTTCCCCCGCAATCTGGGGCGTTCCTGAAGGCGAGTGCTACCGATGAAAATCCTACGCACAGTCCGCCTGCGGCCGCAAGTCTAAACGTCAGCAGGCGCACCGGAAGCGCGCCACAGCTCTCTCGCGCACGCGAAATGACGCTTGCTTGCCGCGCGCAGGGTGGGACGCTGAGGTTCAAAAACAGCGCAGCTCGGCTTCGACCTGGGCGCGCTTCAAGTCGTCGACCATCGTCCGCAGCTGGGGTGTCGACAAAAACATCGAGGCATTCTTCCCACCGCGCTGGCGCACGCGCATGACGGTTTCGGCCTCCTCGTACTTGTCGTAGGGCAACAGCGCGGCGATGGCATCAATCGAGCACGAGCAGCGTTGCAAGGCATCGCGCGTTTGGCCATTGACCTGCATACAGGCAAACACATAGTCGGCGCGGGCCACGGTCGGATAGTCGTTGCCAGGCACTTGCAGTGGGACTTGTAGAGGGACCGCAGGCGGAATCGAGGGCGCCTCGGCGGCGGCAACGGCGCCCTGGCCCAACAGCGCGACAATCGCCAGCCCCAGGCGCCCCATGCCAATCCTCCGACCTTGCCGCCGAATAATAAAGACGCCCCGCGGTCCGGGCAGGCCCATGGCCCGTGAGGGCGAGGCCGATAAACGATTGACCTCGCGGCAGGATAGACCTGAGGACAGACTTGGCGCAATCAACCGCCGAGCCCGACCAAGCCTCGCCGGCCCTAGACCAAGCTGGGACCTAGGCGGCGAGCGCACGCTCGCCTATGTTAGCGACAAAGCAACGTCGCCGATCGAGTGGGGCTGATCCCAAACGATCGACACGGGTCAGTCTTGGGCAGCACGCTTGGGCAGCCGTCTTGGGCAGCGGGCCTGGACAGCAGTCTTGGGCAGCAGTCTTGGGCAGTAGTCTTGGGCAGCAGTCTTGGGGCAAAGCTCCCGGGGCGGCGCCACCCCCGAGCAGGAGGACGTCGTGATCGCCATTTTGCTCACCGTCTGCCTTGTCGGCGATCCCGGCACCTGTCGCGACTACAAGATTGCCCTCACCCCAGGCATGACGCTAACCCAGTGCCTGATGAACGCCCCGCCGCATATTGCCCAATGGAGCGAAGAGCACCCAGGCTGGCATGTCGAGCGCTGGCGATGCGGCAGCGCCAGCCGGGAGGACATCTAACGCTCGGTGCGGCAGCAAGGTCGATCATGCGCTTGAGCCATCGCGCTATGCCAGTCCGCGCTATGCTAGTTCGCGCTATACCAGTCTGGGCCGCGTTGCTGGGGGCCCTGACGCTCGGCCCTGCCGTCGCCCAGGATATGATCCGCTACCTTGACCTCAAATCCGAAGATTTCACCAAAGCCGAGGTCAGCCGCGCCGAGATCGAGGTGCTGCTCGCGGCCGCCGGCCCAACAAGCCACATTGATCTTTCGGGCAAGCGCCTCAACGGCCTTGATCTCTCCGCGCTGGATCTGCGGCGCACCAAACTTCAGGCCGCGCGGCTCAACAACGCCAAGCTCGCCGGCAGTAACCTCGACGGCGTGGTATTGGACCAGGCCTGGGCGCTTGCGGCCGACCTCACCGGGGCAACGCTACGGGGCGCCAGCCTGTTCGCCACGCAGTTGCAGGGTGCGCGCCTCGACCGGGCCGACCTTTCACAGGCGCGAATCGCCGCCGATTTCACGGGTGCCAGCCTGATCGAAGCCCGCTTCGAGGGGGCAAACTTGTCGGCGGACATGCGCAACCAATCCATGGGGCTGATGCGGGGTGTCTTGCGCTCCGCCAAGCTCGATCGCGCCAGCTTTGCCAATGCCAACCTGGCGCGCGTGGTGCTGGAGTTCGCCTCCTTGCGGGAGGCGAACCTGAAGGGGGCCAACTTGACCGGGGCGGAACTCGCCGGTGCCGATTTTGCCGGCGCCGATGTTGCGGGCGCCGATTTTGAGGGTGCCGATGCCACCTCAACGCGGTTGCTTGGTCTCAAGGGACGTGACCAGGCGCGCAATTTCGAACGCCTGCGCAATCGCGAGCGCGCCTTCCTCGACTAGCGCCAGCGCCATCACGGCCTCGCCAGCCAAACGTGGGCAGAAAGCCCGGGCCAAAAAAGCGTGGACCCAGAACAGCGTGGCATTGGCCGCGATCGCCAACGCAGCCCGCAAGCGCGCGGCCGGCATCCCAGGCCACGGCACCCCGCGACGGCGGCATCTGCCAAACAGGAAAAGGTCGAGAGGCCGGCGCGCCCCGTGCCTGGGCGCCTGCTGCATGGCCCTTCTGCCTGCTGCCGCGACGACCTGGGCTCGCTCCCACGCTCAACCGGCACGGCCGGCGGCACGTTTGCTGGCGCCCGGCCCCGTGGTAACTCACGCTAATCGCGGCATTTTCCCTTGCCGCCGCCGGTGCCTTGCCCCATGCCCCGCCGCCCATGCTTCGTGCGGGCGAAAAAGACAGTTCACGTACGGTTAGCCCCGAGCGTTTTATGAGGCAGGAGACGATCGCGCCCCACCAATAACTGTCGCCGCCGCCCGCGACAGCTTGACACCATGGCAAGGGGGCGCGAGCATCGCGCCGTGCTGTAACAGGAGGGCTCGACACTCCCATAGTACAAGGGAGGTTGAGTCGGAGGAGACACATCATGTCATCAGTGAGGATGTCATCAGTGAGGCTACGTCCTTTCGCTGCGGCCATCGCCGGCTTGGGCCTGTTGGGTGTGCCCGGCGCCGACGCCCAGGAGGTCAAGGCAGCCACCAAATGGGGCGATATGGCCCTTGTCACCCAGGACCTGCTCAACCGGGCGGCCAGCGACGGCAACAATTTCCTGCACACCAACGGCAACTACCAGCAGACGCGGTACTACCCGAACCGACAGATCAACACCTCCAACGTCCAAAAGCTGCGCCCGGCCTGGATGTTTCAAACCGAGGTGAAGGACACCTTCGAAACCTCGCCCATCATCATCAACGGCATTATGTATTTCACGACGGCCTTCAATCATGCCTATGCCGTCGACGCGCGTACCGGCGAACAGCTTTGGCACTTCAAACACAAGATGGGCCCGGTGACCGTCTACTGCTGCGGCCCCAACAATCGCGGCGTCGCGGTATCCGGCGATCGGGTGTTCATGGCGACGCTCGATGCCAAACTGCTGGCGCTTGACGCCAAGACCGGCCAGCTCGTCTGGGAAACCCAAATCGCCGATCCTGAGCTTGGCTATTCCGAGACCATGGCCCCCACCGTGGTCGGCGAAAAGATCCTGATCGGCACCAACGGCGGCGAATACGGCATCCGCGGCTTCGTCAAGGCCTACAACGCCAAGGACGGCAAGCTGCTCTGGACCTTCAACACCATCCCCGAGAAGACGGTGGGTGTGTGGGCCACCCACGACGCGACCGGTCGCGACATGAAGCGCGATATTAATAAGGAGAAGGCCGATCTCGCCAAAATCGGCGATCCTTACAAGACGCTCGGCGGTGGCGTTTGGCAAAATCCCGCGGTCGATCTCGAAACCAACCGCATCTATTTCGTGGTGGGCAACCCGTCGCCCGATCTCGACGGCTCCCTGCGACCGGGCGACAACCTCTATACCGACAGCCTGGTCTCGGTCGACCTCAACACCGGCAACTACGTCTGCCACTTCCAATACATCGCCCACGATGTGTGGGACCTCGACGCCGTGTCGCCGGTCGTCATCACCACGGTGAAAGGCCAGAACGGCAGCCCGGTCAAGGGTCTGCTGCATGCCGGCAAGACCGGACACATCTATGTCCACAATGCCAGCGACTGCAGCCTGATCCGCTTCTCGGAAGCCATGGTGCCGCAGGAAAACATGTGGGTGCTGCCGACCAAGGAAGGCGCCAGAATGCTGCCGGGCGCCAACGGCGGCGTCGAATGGTCACCCATTGCGCTCGACCCGGGCAAGAGCTTGGCGTACGCCATCAACCTGCACCAGCCCATGACCTACCACGTGGAATCGACCCCCTACCCGAAGGGCAAGCTCTGGCTCGGCGGCGCCTTCAAGGTCATTCCCGCCGAAGAACAGTGGGGCAATGTCACCGCGGTCGACTACGACAGCGGCAAGATCAAATGGCAGGTGAAGACCCAACAGCCAATGATCGGCGGCATTCTGGCGACGTCGGGCGGACTTGTATTCGCCGGCGAGGGCAACGGCCTGTTCAAGGCCTATGACTCGGAGACGGGCGCCGTGCTCTGGAAATTCCAGGCCGGGGCCGGTGTCAACGCCCCGCCCTCCTCCTATACCGTCGACGGCAAGCAGTACATCGTCGTCGCGGCGGGCGGCAATACGCAGCTCGACTACAAGCGCGGCAATACGCTCATTGCCTTCTCGCTTGCCGATTGAGCAAAAACGCTAACCTTGACGAGGGGCGAGACGGCGCGCGATCGTCTCGCCCTTAGCTTTTGCTCCCTCAACTCCCGCGCCATCGAGAAATGCCAACCATCGCCACGCGCCTTTCCTCCTGTCTGTGCCGGGCGGTGCTGATGCTTGCCGGCAGCCAACTCGCTGCGGCACAGGACCCCGCGCGCCTGCAAGAGCAGGTGCAGCTGTGTGCGGCCTGCCATGGCGAGAATGGCGTGCCGCCGGAGAAAACGACGCCGATCATCTGGGGCCAGACCTTGGGTTACCAGTACCTGCAGTTGCGCGACTATAAAAATGGCGATCGCAAGAACGACCAGATGACGCCGGTGGTCGAGATGCTCGAGAAGAGCGATCTGTTGGCGTTGGCCGAATACTTTTCGAAAAAGCCCTGGCCGCGTACCGACGCCCGCCCGGCGCCGCCGGACGTGGCGGCAAAGGCGGCGCGGGCCAACACGGCGGTCGGCTGTACCGGTTGCCACCAAGGCCAGTATCAAGGCGAGGGCACGCAACCCCGGCTGGCGGGTCAGAACGAGGCCTACATGGCCAAGACCATGCTGGAAATCCGCGACGGCGAGCGCGCCAACAATCCCGGCATGACCACGCTCATGAAGGCCACCTCGCCCGACGACATCAAGGCCATGGCGCAATACCTGGCGGCGCTCGAGGTGCGCTAAGCGATGGTCACGGCAGCGCCGACCGCACGGCCGGATCGGCGAGGTCGGCCGCGCTTCTGCCGTCCTTGTCCCTGAGGTCGGCCGTTGCCCGATGCGCCAACAGCAGCTTGATGATGTCGCCATGGCCGAGCTCGGCCGCCACCATCAGCGCGCTGCGCCCGCGGTCATCGACGTCGTCGAGCCGTGCCCCGCGCGCCAGCAACAGCTCGGTGGTCTTGACGCCGTCGGCGTCGGGGACATCGTTGGCATGGCCGGCGGCCCACATCAAAGCCGTCAAGCCGTTGCCGTAACGGGCATTGACGTCGACGCCAGCCAGCAGCAGGCGCTCGGCAATGCGCGTGAAGCCGCGCGCCACCGCATAGACGATCGCCGTTTTGCCGGTGTTATCGGCGGCGTTGGCATCGGCGCCCTTCTCCAGCAAAAGAGCGACGATCCGCTCGCTGCCGTTGAAGGCCGCCGCGGCGATGGGTGCGACCGCCGACCGCCCCGGCGAATTGACATTGGCGCCGCGCTCGATCAGCAGCGCCACGGCCTTTGGCCGGTTGGCCTCGATGGCGAGGAACAGCGGCGTGGCGCCCGACAGATCGCGCAATTCAATGTCGGCGCCATGGTCCAGCAGCACTCTTGCCACCTCGGGCTCGGTGGCCTTGACGGCATGATGGAGCGCGGTGTCGCCTTCCCGGCGGCGCGCCCGCACCGAGGCCCCGTCCCGCAAAAGCTCATTCGTCAGCTCCAGGCAGCCCTTCTGTGCGGCTTGCGAAAGATAGATATTCAGCTGACGGTCGACGGCAGACTGCTTGGCGGCGGCGTAGCGCTGCGATAGCTCGCGGCAGTCCAGCATGTTCGCCTGCGCGACGGCGCTGCGCGGGGCGCAGGCCAACCACAGGGTGGCGATCATGCCCAATAAGGGCGGCGCTAGCCGAGCCAACATCGTCGTTTCCTATGCCCGTCTCCTCGACTAAATTCCATCGAGTTTGACTTCAAGTCTAGAGTTGCAGCGCCCTTGAGAACGCCCGCCGCACGCCGTCGTGTGCCGAAGCCGTGGCCCGCCGAGCCTCGGCTGCGCCAGGCCGGGCGCTCCATGGCCGCCGCCACGGGCCGCGGCGCCGGGCGGCGCATGCTTGCCTTGCTTGCAAGTCTTGTCCTGACGCCAACCCTGTCGCAATCGCTGTTCGCCAAGGCCAGCGGCAAGGTGTTCGTCTCCAATGAAAAGAGCAGCACCCTTACCATCCTCGATGGGACCGGCAAGGTCCTGCAAACGCTGGAGACCTGCGCCCGCCCGCGGGGCATGACGTTCAATGCCGAGCACACGGCGATTTACGTCGGCTGCGGCGACGACAACACCATCGCGCTCTACGACATCGCCAGCCTGCGCCTGGTGCGGCGCTTTCGCAATATTGCCGCGCCCGAAACCTTCGATTTGCACCCCGACGGCCGCCATCTCTACATCTCCAACGAAGATGATTCCGAGATGACCGTGCTCGACGTCGAGACCGGCGAGATCGTTGCCCGCTACCCCACCGGTCCGGAGCCGGAAGGCGTGAAGATCAGCAAGGACGGTCGCTTGGCGTTCGTTGCCTCCGAGGTCGCCAATCTCGTGCACGTCGTCGATGTTGCGCAGCAAAAGCACATCAAGGACATCCCCGTCGGCGCCCGGCCGCGCCGGTTTGCCCTGACCCCCGACAACAAGGAGTTGTGGGTGTCGGCGGAGCTCTCAGGCCAGGTGGAGATCATCGACGTCGAGACGCTCGCAGCCAAGGGCAAGGTGGAGTTCCAACTGCGCGCCATACGCCGCGAACTCTTCACGCCGGTCGATGTCGTCATCACCAGCGATGGGTCCAAGGCTTACGTGGCGCTCGGACGCGCCAATCATGTGGCCGTCATCAATACTAAAAGCCGTGAAGTGGTGGACTACATCGTGGTCGGCAAGCGCGCCTGGGGCCTGCGGCTCAACGCCGACGAGACGCGACTGTGGGTCGCCAACGGCCTTTCCGATGACGTTTCGATCGTCGACACGCGCACCAACAAGGTGTTGGTCTCGGTGCCCGTGGGCCAAGTTCCCTACGGGATCTTGATCGATGACCGCTAGCCGCGTCTGGCTGCTAGGGCTGGCTTGCTGGATCTGGACCCTGGCGCTCGCGGCGGCCACGGCTGGCGCCCAGGAACAGCGCTTTAGCGAACTTGCGATCGCCTTTATCGAGCGCAGCGGCGATGCCCGCTATCAAGTGCAAACGGGCTATGCGGGGCTCTATCGCGGCGAGCACGCCTCGCCCTTCGCCGCCGCCGAGCTGGCGATCAAGGATGGCACCGCCGCGGCGCGGGCGCGCGGCCTGAAGTTGAACCTCATCCGCAAATCCCTGGCCGACGCGGAAGATGCCGTGAGTGCGCTGGGCGCGCTCGCCCAATCGCAGACGCTGACGGCCGCCATCCTCGATCTGCCCGCCGACGACGTGCGGCGGCTGGCCAAGGCTCTGGCCAAGGCGCCGCTGGTCCTTTTCAATCCTCGCCACCGCGACGATGAGCTCAGGTCGCTCACCTGCCGCGCACGACTGCTGCACACGCTGCCGAGCTGGTCGATGTTGCATGATGGCTTGGCCCAGCGGCTGCTGGAGTTGGACTGGCGGCGCATTTTCGTGCTGCGCGGGCCGCAGCTCGAGGACAAGGCCTTGGCCGCGTCATTTCTCGCCTCGGCCCGGAAATTTGGCCTGCGCATCGTCGAGATGCGGGATTTCGTGGCCGGCAACGATCCAAGAAAACGCGACCAGATCAATATCAAACTGCTGACCGGCGGCGTCGATTATGATGCCCTGTTCGTCGCCGATGCGCTCGGCGATTTTGCGCGCACGGTGCCCTTCAATACCGCCAAGCCCCGCCCCGTGGTCGGCAGCGCCGGCCTCGAAGCATCGAGCTGGCATCCCTATTGGGAGCGCTACGGGGCGCCGCAGCTCAACCGCCGGTTCTTCCGCCTGCTCGGGCGGCGCATGAGCGATGAGGATTGGGCCACTTGGATCGCGGTCAGGGCCACGCTCGATGCCGCGACCAGCATCCACGACACCGCCGGCGGCGCCGTCTATCAGGCGTTGCTGGCTCCCGATTTGAAAATCGAGCTCTACAAAGGCGCGCCCGGATCCTTCCGCAACTGGAGCCACCAGTTGCGTCAGCCGATCCTGCTCGGCACGCACGATGCCGTGGTCGCGGTCGCCCCCGTCGAGGGCGCCTTGCATCAGAAAAACAACCTGGACACGCTCGGCGTCGACGAACCAGAATTCCGCTGCGATGATCAATAACCATCGGGCTCGCGCGTGGAGGAAAGCTCATGCATCGTAAGCTCGTCGTCCTGGTGTGCCTCATTGGCGCGCTGCTGGGAGGCCCGGCGTGGGCCGAGGGCTATCTCGCCACCGACTTGCAGAAGCTGCCCGATCTCGTGTTCGGCGTCGACCAAACGGGCTTTGCGGTCTCCACACCCAGCTATCGTCTGAGCACGGGTAAAGCCTATCAGCTGACGATCGTTTCCACGGGAAAACGCGAATATGCCATTCACGCCGATGATTTCTTCAACTTCATCTGGCTGCGCAAGGTCGAGGTCGGCGACGTCGAGATCAAGGCGAGCGGGCTCTACGAGATCGAGATGGAGCGCGAGGGCAAGGCGACGCTGTTCTTCGTGCCCATCAAGCCCGGAAAATACCGCATTTACGCCAAGGGCCTGGATGGCAAGGGCGCGGTGGCCAACATCGAAGTCAAATAGGGCTTGCGGTGAGGAGGCCCGCAGCGCGCCCTTATTCGTCGCCGTTGTCGGCCGTGCGTCGTGCCGCCACGGCGATGGTGGCAAACGGCATTGTGGCGCGTCGGCCTTGCCACTCCATAGCTCAGGCCGCGCGCAATCGAACCTCAAGGCGCGAAAGGCAGCGCAAGGTGTTGTTCGGCTTGCGTTGTGGCGTGGCTAACAGCTCAAAGGCCTTAACGCGATCGGCCAGGGCCTCAAACAGGACCTCGGCCTCGAGACGGGCCACGAGTTGACCGACACAGACGTGGATTCCCGACCCCAGCGCCACGTGGCCCATGGGCTTGCGGCTGACGTCGAATTTTTCCGGCTCCGGCCACTTGCGCGGATCGCGATTGGCCGCGCCGAGAAAAAGCAGGACTTTCGCCCCCTCCGGCACAAGCACGCCGGCGACCTCGACGGCGCGCGTGGTGGTGCGGAAAAAGGTTTGCACCGGTGATTCCCACCGCAAAACCTCGTCAAAGGCGCCCTTGAGCAGCGAACGGTCCGCCGTTGCGCGTTGCCATTGCTCCGGGCAGGTGGCAAACGCGAGAATCGCATTGGCAAAGCCATTGACCGTGGTGTCGAGCCCTGCCGTCAACAGCGAGCGTACCAGAATGGGCGCCTCTTCGGCGCTGATTTCACCGGCATCGTGCGCGGCCCAGATGTCGGCAGCAAACCCCTCGCCGGCGCAGGCGCCGCGCGCGCATTGGGCATGGATCCAAACCAGCACCGGCTCGGCGGCCGCGGTGGAGGACTGGAAGATGGCGTTGCGCGGTCCGAACGAGTTGAACACCATGGTCGAGTAGGGCAAGAGATTGTGGCGACCCTCGCTCCTGAGCCCCACGGCATCGGGGAACACCTCGAGCGGAAAGGCCTCGGCCAGGTCGCGCACCGCCTCGATCTCCCCCTGCTCGAGCAGCCGGTCGACCAGAAGCATTGCTTTTCGCTTGAAGTCGTCGCGCAAACGGCGCATCGCCGTCGGCGACATCACCCTTTGCAGCACCCTGCGCGTGCGGTCGTGCAACGGCGGATCGGTCTCGAGCACGATGCTCTTCGGCCGCCATGGTGCCTCCTTGGCGAAGTCCTGCAGGCCGACGCCGCGCGCCGACGAATAGGTTCGCCAATCGTTGAGGGCGGCAAAGACCTCCTGGTAGCGCGCCATCGCATAAATCCCATAGGGCGCCAGATAGACAACGGGGCCCGCCTCACGCATGCGCGCATGGTCGCGATAGGGCTCGGCAAGGAAGTCAGCGGCAAAGGGATCGATGGCGAGGCTGGGGGCCGCGGTGTGGGTGGTCGAGCCTTGGGCCATGGGCCAATTCCACGGGGGTTAACAGCACGGGCGCCTCGAGCGTACGCGCGCCCCACGCGCAGGCTAGCAGCAGTGCGCCGCCCAATCCACGCCCCTTGCGGCCCGCTCAAACCGGGGCGCCGCGACGATCATCCTGGGTCTAGGAGTGCTAGCCGGTTCTGGCAGGCCTGAGCCGAGCGACCGAGCTGGTTACAGGCGCGCCCTCTCGGATAAGGAGCGTTCCTTCAGTCCTGCGCGCGTTTGCTCGAACGTTCGGCCGTGCTGGACCGCTTTTCGCGTGCGCGCAGCGCCTGAAATTGGCGCGCCATGTCTTCGATTTCCTCGTCCGAGCAGTTCTCCAGATCGATCAGCTTGTTACGCGCGGCCTTGACGCTGCGCAGCAGCTCGTCGAGTTTCAGATGCAGCGCGCGCGCATCGCGGTTTTGCGTGTTTTGCACCAGGAATACCATCAGAAACGTGACGACGGTGGTACCGGTATTGACGATCAGCTGCCAGGTATCCGAATAGCCGAAAAATGGTCCGGCCACCGCCCACAACACAATGACGCCGCAGGCCGCGGCGAAGGCGCCCGATTTCCCCAGGAGCAAAGAGGCGTGCTGAGCGAGCTTCGAGAACGTCCATTTCTCCGCCTGGGCCTCATCGCCCCTCTTGGCACGTTCATGTCTTGCTGCTAGCGGCTGCCCCGCGCCAGGGGTCGAACTCTCCCGTGCGGCCGCGTCGCGCTCAAACCGGTAATCTTCAGACCGCTCGGCTGGCATTGTCAGCTGGTAACGGGCGGGACATTGAAGCTATCGGAAAATACCCAAGCCAGGATCAGCAGAATGACGAACACGTGTGCGCTGAAAATCACGACGCCCTTCACGAACCCGCGATAGGTCCGCTCATGTTCGGCCCAATCCGCATTGGCTGCCGGCAGGGGATCAGCTGTTGCCATCTCGACTGTCCTATTTGGCACCTCGAGCCGCGCCTGGCACCTCCGAACACGGGTGGCAGCCGCCGAACCGCCCGGCTCCAGGCTTTGCGAGGTAACGCTCACTATGAACAAAACGCCGCAGCCGCACCGCCTGTTCCGCGGGGGCCACGCGCTCGGGGCCGAACCGTCGGGGTCCGCTTCGACGGCCCGGCTTAGCCTCGGTGCCGCGCCGACACCGCCAGCTTGAGACCTGCCCCCCAATAACCTTGAGACCTCCTCCTATTATAAAGCGCCGTGAGCTCGCCCAGGTGCCGCGGGCACGACAGATAAGGCCCCGCCGGGCTCCGCTTCGGTCTTTTCGCCTCTTCAATTTTGCCGGCAACCCGTTGTCGAACGCGCGCTCGGCATCCATCTTTGGCTGGATGACCCAACCTCCAAGCGAGGAGCTTCCCGTCACAGCGGGCGAGCGCATCGCCGACTGCATCATTCACCTGACCGGGCTTGCCGCGGGCATTGCTGCGGTCGTGACCATGATGGTGCTGGCCGTCGCCTCCCTGCCCGCCGGGTCGACGGCAAGTCTGGCGATTTACGGTGTCGGCTTGCTCGCCATGCTCGGGTGCTCGGCCGCCTATCACATGACCCCGGCCACGGCCTGGAAGGGTTTTCTCCAACGCTTGGATCATGCCGCGATTTTCATCAAAATCGCCGGCACCTACACGCCGTTCGGCGCCATCAAAATCGGTGGCACCGCAGGTCTTGCCCTGCTGGGTGCGGTCTGGTCGGTCGCCTTACTTGGTTCCGGCGCGAAAATCCTGCTCGCCTCGACCTGGGACCGTCTTGCAATCCCGCTTTACCTCGCGCTCGGCTGGTGCGGGATCGTGATGGTTCAGGATTTCGCCGCCTCGATGACGCAACCGACCCTGATCCTGCTCGGGCTCGGTGGCGTGCTCTACACCGTCGGTGTGATCTTTCATCTTTGGCGCTCCTTGCCCTATCAGAATGCCGTCTGGCACGCGTTTGTGCTGGCAGGCACCGGCTGCCATTTCGGGGCCGTTACCAGCGCCGTCTTTGTCTGATCCGAGCTACATCGAAAGGGTCACGTTGCGCTTGCGCACCTGCGACGCCGTGTTTCCGCCGCGCCGCCCGACAACTATTCGTGCTGACGCGCTCAAACGCAATCTTGGATCTCGACGCGGTAGGTCCCAGCGAGGCGATCATCCTCTGCCCCGCAAATCACAGCCCACCCACTCGCGTCGCGCCTGATCCCGGCGCTCCCGGCTATGAGGCCGTCGCCACGTCTCTTGCGTCGCCGGAGGTGCATGCACAGACAGAAGGCGTAATCGCCTGGCGGTCCCGAGTGGTTTGACCGACGGATGCGCTGAGGTCGGCTCAGGGTTACTTCAGCCGGCTCCGATGCTTAATCGAGCCCTCATTCTAGGTCTCTTTCTCGTTCACTTACGGCCATCTGGTGGTCGACAGAGGCGCGGCCCTTGAGCGCCATAAGCGGTCGCTCGATCGGCAAGGGCGATCCTAAGCGACACCCCCTATCTCTGGATCAGCATGGTCAGCTTCAAATCGGGATGGCCGGCCAGCGCGAAGGTCACTTGCTCGTAGCGGAGAAAGCCATCCACGGGATGACCGAATGTCCGCTCGCCACCTTCCCGCCCGAGCACCACGCGCTCACGCCAGTATCGCTTGAACGCTTCACTTCTCTCGTTCAGGTCCTCGACGAGACGGTGAATGGCCGGGTCGTTCAGGTGCGGGCTTACGTCGGCGCGAAACTCCGCCACGACGCGTCGGGCGCGGTTGGCATAATCGTGGATAAGCGAGCGCGCAAATGGTTCGAGAAAGATGAAACGCAGGAGGTTCCTGTCCCCCGTTCCGTCCAGCCAGCCCACGAAGAGATGCTCGGCTCGCACGTTCCAGCGGCGAGCGGTCCAGGTGCGATCGAGGACGTAGGCGGGCGCCGCGATCAGATCGACACAGGCGAGCACGCACGGCGGGACGACCGCCGCCTGGCTCTCACTCTGGTCGGGATCGCGCCTAGCGGCGAGTTCGAAGAGATAGGCCCGCGCGGCACGACCGAGCCGGAACGCGCTCGCAAGGCGCGCCAGCGCCGCGGCGGAGAGCGATATGTCCCGGCCCTGCTCGAGCCAGGTGTACCAGGTGACGCTCAGGCCGCACAGCTGGGCCGCCTCCTCGCGTCTCAAGCCGGGCGTCCGGCGCCGGGTGCCACCGGGCAGCCCGACCACCTCTTGGCGGTTCAGCTTCTCGCGGTGGGACCTGACGAAATCGCCAAGTTCGCGGCGCTGCTCAAGAGGTCGCGGTAGGATCATGGTAAAATTTATACCAGTATAAATGCGAATCTGAAACCAGTGTCCCAGCCGTGGTACGCAACCGATCGCATTCAGTAAGCAGCGGAGGAAGCGATGTCGGAGAAGACGCACGAAGCCCTGGTCGGAGACCAATTCGGATCCCGTGCAGAGGCCTATCTCAAAAGTGCGGTGCATGCGCAAAGCCCCGATCTCGATGCCCTTGTGACCCTGATGCGGGATTGGCCCGAGGCCCGCGTGCTCGATCTCGGTTGCGGTGGCGGCCACGTCTCTTTCAATGTCGCACCGCTCGTGCGGGAGATCGTTGCCTACGACCTCGCGCCGGAAATGCTTGCCCTCGTGGCGCGAGCGGCAAAGGAGCGGGGGCTCGACAATGTGACCACGCAGCAGGGCGCAGTCGAAAGCCTGCCCTTTGAGGACGCCAGCTTCGACGTGGTGCTCAGCCGCTTCAGCGCCCATCACTGGCGCGACCTCGACGCCGGCCTGCGCGAGGCCGCACGGGTCGTGAAAGCCGGCGGCATGGTCGCCATGGTGGACACCGTCAGCTCCGGCAACCCGCTCACCGACACCTATTTCCAGGCGATCGAGCTCCTGCGCGACTGCTCCCATGTCCGCAACTATTCGCGGGCGGAATGGGAGGCCGCCATCTCCCGCGCAGGGCTGATTCCCGGTTCGGTCAGTCCTTTCCGCCTGCGGCTTGACTTCAACTCCTGGGTCGAACGCATGAACACGCCGACGCTTCGGGTCGAGGCGATCCGCGCCTTGCAAACCACCGTCTCGGTGGTCGCCACCCGGCACTTCGAGACCGAGGCAGATGGTAGCTATCGCATCGACGTGGCGCTTTTCACGGCAGCAAAGGCGCTTCGATGAAGCTGCCGCCAGCGACACACCAGAGGGGGCAGCCGGGAATGGCCGAAACGGGTCTGTCCTCATCTCTCAACACTAGCCGCTTTGATCGGTGTCTGAAGTCTCCCGATTCCAGGCATGCCAGTGGCTGGCATTGCTGCAGCGTCCATTAGATGTTCGGCGGCAGCCAGAGGCACATCAGGCGCGCCTGCCCGAAACCTACCTTGGTGATGCAGGCATGAGCGCGGCCATCCTTCGAAGCCCGCGCCTTGAAGCCGCTCGGGACGATGACCGTGCCGTGCTTGGTGGTGATCATCATCGCCGACGGGAGCGTCGTTTGTAACTGCTGGGCGTAACCGGGATCTGCTCGACCGTCGCCGGCGCGCAGTCGTGGCCGCCGCAGCAGTCCTTCGGATACCAGTCGTGGGCGCGCACGTTGCCGGTAACGGCCAACATCGTAGCGGCTAGTAGCATCTTTGCTGTTTTCATCGCCCCCCGCTCCCCTGCGGAAAGGACGACACGGAGCGCCGCGCCGTCTGCCTCATCGCTGCCGATGTCTACTTACGCTGCGTGCGTATTGTCCCGATGTCGCAGCGAAACCGATTTGGTATCCTTGGTATCGCGACAGAATTGACCCGGATCAGCCCATGACTGGGCCGATGCGCAGGCCAGCATCGCCAAGCAGATCGTCGAGATGCACGGGGGGCGGATCTGGGTCGACTCGACACCAGGCAGGGTTCGACCTTTAGATGGAGCTGCCCCACCCGCGCCCAGCTTTACGCGAAGACGCCTTAAGGGACGGCAGAAAAACCTCACATACCTGATTGGGCTTGCCCGAGCGCCGAATACTTCTCCCTTGTCCCAAAAAAACGGACGATCGCGGCAGCGGCCGCCAAGCCGTCGTTCAGCGTGTTTGCGCACCAAAATCTTCGGTAGTGTTACTGTTGTGCTGAACTCCACGCACTTGCGACTTTAAAGCCGCTATGAACTCGTCCACGCGCAGACACTTTGTCCGGATGGGTATCGGCATCTCGTTTGTCGGAGCGGGGCTTGTCCACTTCACTCACGCGAGGTTGTTCAAAAACCTCGTCCCTGCCGCACTGAAAGACTACCGGGGAAGCATCAACGCGGTGACAGGGGTGCTGCTTGCCATGGGGTCGCCTTTCCGGTGCCGCGCCTTCGCGCGGTCGCACGTTTTAGTGCGATTACGCTGTTGGTCGTCACGCTGCCGACGACGACTTATCGCGCGATGCATCCAGCAGCAATTGAGTCGCTGGGCTTTACTCCCGCGCTCGCCGCCGTTGGGGTAATCGTGTGGGTGCTCATGATCGCCCTGATCTGGTGGGCGACTGAGCCTGAGACATGACCACAATGCCTAACCATCCGTTGCAGCGGCGCGCCGCCGAACGCAATCGTTGAAGGTCGGCGCTTCTTTAGTCCGCGGCACGATTGAGAATTTGGGACGATGGGGTTGCGCGTCCCCGGTCACCCGGATGTATCCGAGGCGGCTTCTGTAGGCTCACCCATGTTGGTCAGCCAATCAGGGGGGAGCTCTAGCCGGCACCTTAAACCCTCTGGGGCGAAGTCAAGGTCAACCGTGCCACCGAACTCGTAGGGGATTAGGTCGTGAATGGTGTCCGTTCCATAGCTGGATTTACCTGGGGTATCGACCAGGGGACCACCAACTTCCCGCCATTCGAGCACCAGATTAGAAAGCGGGCGGCCGTTCAACCGCCGATCCCACCGGATCGACACGCGGCCTTCATTGGTAGAGAGCGCGCCGTATTTTGCGGCGTTGGTTGCGAGCTCATGCAGCACCATCGCCAGCGCCTGGCCCGCCTCGGGCTTTAGGAGCACTGTGGGGCCACTGATTTCGGTATTCTTGCTCGCAGCATATGGTGCAAGCTCGCGCCGAATGAGCTCGATGAGAGATAGCTCCTGCCAGTGACGGGAGCTCAATAGCTCATGGGTTGCTGCCATCGAGCGAATGCGTCCCTCAAGTGCCACAGCGAATTCAGCAACCGATCTGCTCCCTTGCCCGGTATGGGAGATCACGGCAGTGACGGTTGCGAGCGCGTTTTTGACGCGGTGGTCCAGCTCGGCATTCAAGGTTTTGCGCGCCTCATCGGCTCGCTTGCGCTCGGTGATGTCGATGTCCACGCCGACCAAGCGCTTTGCGTGGCCGGCTTGGTCATACTCCACAAAACTCCGCGCTTCGATCCAGCGAATCGTTCTGCAGGGACGTACAATGCGAAACTCTGCGTGATGCTCGCCTCGGCGCTCGGCAAACAACTGTTGGCGATGGTCCAGAAACTCTGGCAGGTCATCTGGATGGACTAGGGAACACCAATGGCCGACTGAGATCTCCACAGTGTCCTCGGGAAGGCCATAGATAACGGCAAACCCCGGCGAAAACTGCATACGTTGCAAGCTGAAATCTTCGCGCGCGCCGCCTATTTCCATTGCGAAGCTTCCGACTAGCGCCGCCTTTCCAGCAAGCTCAAGCTGTCTGTTCCGGTCGGCGAGCGCCTGCTGGGCCCGCTTGTGTTGCGTGATGTCGCGTGAGATGCCAAGCATGCGCACGGGTTTGCGTTGCGCACAGTAAAGAACCGAGCCCTCGAATGCGACCCAGAGCAACTCGCCAGCACGCGAGTGGTTAGGTGGGGGCACTATCCGGTATTCAGCCTTCCAGACGCCGCCGGTGCGCTCTGCCTCCGCAAAGGCGGTATCTAGGCGCGCTCGATCATCTGGATGGACGTAGCGCCTCCCTTCTTTGATCGTAGTCGGCGGTGCGTTGTGTCCATGGATCTGTGCAGTGCGCGCGTCGCAGTCGAGGTGACCAGTGCTAACGTCCAAACTGAACGCGCCCAGCTCGGCGCCGTCGAGGGCCAGCCGGAGGCGCTCATTGCTGTCTTTCAACTTCGCATTGCTTTTTTTGAGCGCGGACTCGTTTTGGCGTTTCTCGGAAAATAGGGCGGCGAGAACGAGGGTCAACAATGCTCCGACCAATACGAAGGTTTGCGCCGCGAGTATGCGGTCCGCAAGAGGAATGCTTGCGTCGCCGAAATGCCCCATGTCGAAGGTTATCGACCAGATGATGGCGAAACCCACGATAAACGCTGCCGCGGCCGCGAATACCGGCCGGCAGCGTACGACAACCCACAGCAGCAGGGGGAACACTAGGGCCACGGGTACAGCCGTTGCCCAATAACCTTCTGGCAGGGAAATGACGAAAACGCTCAGCACTGCCAGCGTCACAAGTCCGACCCCGCCTTCGATCAGCTCGCGACGAGGCGGCAGCTCCCGTATCGCGTCGCCGAGTCCAATCAGCAGCGGTGCGACAGTGATCGCGCCTAGCAAAGATGCCGCAGACCAAATTCGCCACACGTTTAGGAAATGCGTTGTCGGGTCGACAAGACTGATAGCAACTGCCGTGCCAGCCGCACCAATAGCCGCCGTCATCGCGCTAGCCACTAGGAAACCCAGTACCTGGGACACATTCTCTAGTTTGAATTCACGACCAAACCAGCGCTCGATCAACCAAGCCGTGAGCAGGGCTTCACCTGAGTTAAGGAACATGAAGGCGATGGTGAGCCAGGGGCTCCTGGCAAACATGACGCAGACTGCAGCAGTGGCGACCGCAACGCCAATGGCAACCGGCCACCGTGCCGTTGGCCCAAGTGCGATTAGCGCGCCTACGGCGACGCCCGTCGCCGGCCAGAAAATGGATGCTCCCACCTGAGTCCGTTGGAGCAAGCCGAGCTGAGCTGCTAGAAAATAAGCGGCTCCAATCGCGACGGCGAGTTTGGCCCCTCCACGCCACGGGTGGTTGAGACTGTCGACGGGGAACGCTGCCCCCGGTCTCTCGTGGAGCAACCGTGATACTTTCAATGTCCAGTCGCCGATATGTGAGGCAGAGAGCGGAAACCATTGGTCCGGAGCCCAGCTCGCTCCATCGGGTATTGACCGTAGATCTTGTGCGGACAACCCTGAGCTATCGCCTGCCGAAGCGGCTCAACTCCACGTCGGTTGCACTAGCGCCTGCCGCCGATCGCAATCAGGCGTCTGACCTTTTGCACGAAACCGACGATTGCCCGGCCGCGGCAGGACACAGGCGCGGGCCTGCAACCTAAGCTCCGCCGGAAGATGAAGAAGACATTGCCGAAGAAGCTGGCAGCGGAAGCGCAGCGCGGTCTCGGCCGAGGGGAAGAGCTGTTCGGTCTCGACCACCTCAGACCAGTCGGCCCGAAACCCGCGGACCCGAACCGGCACACGCACATCGACTGACGGCGAGGGCGTTGTTCCGGATGGCGAGAAGCATGCTTTTCAGTGAAATGACCGGTCACCTCGCTTGACCAACACACATGATCGGGCGCCCCGGTCGAGACCAGGTCGAGACCGGGGGAGACAATGTTTGGATGTGGATACGAACCGCAGCCCCTGACTGTCCCAACCTACTGCTTGAGAGCTGAGGCTCTGGCCGGTGTGTCCGTTGACCGAACGAACTCCAATCCACGCTTATCGAAGGTGGCTGCTTTGTGGCCGGGCGTTCTCAAGAACCGGAAGGTATCCTGATCAGCGGGGAAACGTTCTTTTAGTCGTCCGTTCGTATCATTACTTTTCATTGAGGAAGCTGCTCGGCGGCACGGACTTGGTTAGCGCCTTGATGAACGCTGCAGAGGCGAAATACTGTGGAAGGTGGCCATCTACCAATCAGTCGAACCTCAGGATGCAAATGTTGCTGCAAAGACGTGGCTATTACCCGCGGTCGATCCTGGCGATCGGGAGTTGGTCTTTGTGAAGCAGCCATAGCCGTCCGGAATTTGCTCAAGCCGCGAGGGGCGGTGGCCTCGCCTCTGGATAGAATATGAACGCCTTTCTGGTGCTCGACTTGGCCATCAACGACTTCGCTGGCTTCAGTCACTACATGGCAGCAATCCCTGCGCACATCGCGAGATATGACGGTCGCTACATCGTCAAGGGCGCTGTGCCCACTTGTATCGAGGGCGACTGGAGGCCACAGCGTATGGTGATCATCGAGTTTCCCGAACGCTCACGAGCTGAGGCGTTTCTCGGCGATGCGAGCATCCAAGACCTGTTCAAGGTTCGACACGAAACAATGACAAGCAAGCTCACTCGCGTTTTTACGCAGCCAGGGTCAACAAGAGCCATGCCGGCTTCGACGCAGGCACGGCAGAAGACCATCAACTAGGGGGAACGCATGCCGAGCCGAATGGCACTTAGTGACCGCATCGCTGTGATCACGGGCGCCGGCAGCGGCATCGGACGCGCGATCGCCCAAGCGCTCGCGAGGCGCGGCTGCCATCTTGCCCTGGTCGATATCAGCGAGCCGGGCTTGGCGGAAACGGTGCAGCTAGTCGACGGCGCCCGCATCCGCATCTCCCGTCATAGGCTCGACGTCGCAGATCGCGCCGCGGTCGCCACTCTGCCGCAGGCGGTCGTGGCCGAGCACGGCCGCGTCGATCTGATGTTCAACAATGCGGGCGTTGCACTCGCCGGGACGTTCGAACAAGTCAGCGAGGCTGATTTCGACTGGCTGTTTGAGATCAATTTCGCCGCGGTGGTGCGCCTGACGCGGGCGTTCCTACCGCATCTGAAGTCCAGCGACGATGCACGGATCGTCAACATGTCGAGCCTGTTTGGCCTGGTCTCGCCGCCCGGGCAGACCCGTGTGGTCAAAAAACTGAAACGGCCAAGAACATGGTCAGTTATCCGCTGCCAGCACTCATAGGCCTGTTCTCTCGACACGCCTGAAAGCTTCACGCAGCAGCAAGGCGGCGAATCTTTTGAACCGCCTTGGTACGTTCCGCAAACCATGCATCGTACTGGCTCTGAAGATTGAGCCAGAAGAGCGCGTTATTTCCGAAAGCACGTCCGAGCCTAGCGGCGATGTCCGCCGTTACGCCACGCTTCTCGTTGATAATGTCATAGAGGGTCTGACGCGAGACATTGAGATGAGCAGCGACGCGAGACAGAGGCAAGCCAAGCGGACGCAGCACGTCCTCCCGCAGGATCTCCCCAGGGTGGGCGGGCTGAAACGCCGGCAGCTTCGCAACGTTCTCAATCGCCATGGTAGTCCTCTAAATCGACTCTGATAGCCGCATCATTGTCCCACTCAAACGTGATGCGCCAGTTTGCCCGAACGGTAACTGAGTACGTGTCCTTCCTGTTCCCCTTTAGCCGGTGAAACTTGTAAGCCGGCAAATCCATATCCTCGGGCGCGGTAGCTGCTCCCAATGATGTTAAAACTCGCCTGATCTTCCTGAGGTCCTGAGCGGGCAGGCCTTTAGGCTTACCCTCGGTCCAATAGCGCTTCAGGGCGGCGCTCTTGAAGGTCCTTATCATATGTCAAGTCCAACATGACATGTCAAGTACTACTGGACACTATTTGTAATGTGATTCGTGACAGTCAGTCGCACGGTTAATAGGTTGTTGCCATGCTCAAGCCCCGCAACGTTGTCTAGGCCTGCTTCACCTGTAAGGGTCCGATCAGGGCACCATTGCGCCGGGCACAAAGGGCCCGCAATGCGCTCTTACGGCTCGAAGAGCTCACCGCGATTCACGTTGGCCTCTTTCCAGCCTTTGCATTTGACCTTCACCCAGTTGCGGCTTGGGCCGCTAGCGTAGCGGCTCGTCAGGCGCTTTGAAACGACGCCCTCAAAGCCGAACTTGTCACAATGGTCCAGCAGGAGCCACCCATTCGGGAAGGTCTGAATCTCTGTCAAAAACGGTATGCCGGCCCTGGTGCACAGCCGATGCAAGTCTCGTTTGCGTTCGGATAGGGGAAGGCGTCGGAGATCTACCCCGTCCTGGTGCAGGAGATCGAAGGCGAAGAACATCAGCCGCTGCTCATCCTGCCAGCTCTTGCGCATTTCGCCCAGCAGTGCGCGAAAATCAGCCCTCCCATCAGCGCCCAGAAGACAGAGCTCGCCATCCAGGATTGCAGCTTGGGTTGGGAGGTGCGCGAACCACTCGGCCATTCGCGGGAGACGATCCGAGTAGTCTGAGCGGTTCCTCGAGAAAAGGCGCACTTCGCGACCGTTTTTGACGATTTGAAAGCGGTAGCCGTCCCACTTCGGCTCGTGCAGCCATTCATCGCCCTTGGGTGGGACTTTGGCAGCGGTGGGTATGAGGGGAGGGACAAAGACGGGAGGCACTGGCACGGAACGGTATGTTAGCGACGCTTACCAAATGCAAAAGGCCCAGGATTGGTTCCTGGGCCTTGTTCACAGGCCTGCTTTAGTAATGGATCCGACGAATAACTCGGCGAGTTTGCGCTCGGTGAAAGCCTTGCGTTTTCGATGCGCGCCTCGGTCTCCTTGGTCGTGCACCGCCTCGGACGGCA